>Ga0207664_10000044_pt1 | contig 147216 bp, 127 predicted proteins | sample LARL83metaG_FD_184349 | JGI IMG/M metagenome (GOLD analysis project Ga0207664, IMG submission 184349) | Corn, switchgrass and miscanthus rhizosphere microbial communities from Kellogg Biological Station, Michigan, USA - LAR L8-3 metaG... | ecosystem: Host-associated > Plants > Roots >...
GGCCGGGCACATGCTCGGCATCAATCCCTTTGACGAACCGAACGTCGCAGAAAGCAAAGCGAAAACAAACGAAGTGCTGGAAGGGTACCGTCCCGGGACACCTCTCCTGTTTAAGGAAGGGTCAGGGGGTAGCTTGAGTGCGGAAGCGTTAGACAAATTTCTTTCTTCTAATGTTAAGCCGGATGGTTATATTGCGATCATGGCCTATCTCAATCGCAACGAAGCCTCGAAAGCTGCACTTGACGCGCTACGCGAAAAACTTTCGCATAAATATCACGTTCCGGTAACCGTTGGCTTTGGCCCGCGTTTTTTGCATAGTACGGGTCAACTTCATAAAGGCGGTCCCGCGACGGGTTCGTTCGTGCAATTTGTCGATACGCCGCAAGAAGATATTCCTATTCCCGGCAAGCCATACACGTTCGGTACACTTATTCGCGCGCAGGCTATCGGAGATTATGAAACGCTGAAAAAGCATGGCAGGCCGGTCGTCAGCTTCGATTTAGGCCGTGAGCCAATTAGCACATTGAATCGTATTTCTAAGCCCTGACCGGACGGATCGCCGTTTACAAGATTTCCAGCGCTTGCCGCAGCCGCGGCAACATTTCTTCAATTTCGGCCATCGAAACAGCGCCGATGGAAAGTCGGAACCAGCCAGTGTTTTCTTCCGATCCAAATGCCTGAAACGGCACGATGGCTAACCGAGCTTCTTCGAGAAGATATTTTCGAATATCTTCGTTCGACGCGAGCATTTTTCCCTGCCGGGTTTTGCGGCCAATGAGATCGAATTGAGCGGTGAGATAAATCGCACCCATCGGAGGAATGGCATCGACAGGAAATCCTTCTTCACCCAATTCGCGAATGCCATGGTAGAGAACATTCAAGCGCGTTTCGATTTCGCCAATCATCGTCGCGTGATAGCCATCGATAATGTTATCATTGAGCAAAAGGGCAGCGGTAGCAACTTGCTCGGCGCGAGGTGCCCACGCGCCAATATGTCCCAAAATATTCGACATCCGGTGCGCTACGTCCGGCGCGGCCACAGCCCAGCCGACACGTACGCCGGTAGCCGCGAATGCTTTGCTGATACCATCGACGAAAATCGTATTCGAAGCGAGTTCCGGCCGTAGCGAAACAGGATTGTAATGGACCGTCTCGCCGAAGGTCAGCATCCAATAAACCTGATCGTACATGATAAAGAGCGGCCGTTCGCCGGGACTCCGGCGGTTATTTTCATCGATCACCAAATCGCAAATACCTTCGAGCGCATCACGGGTGAACGCCGTGCCGCCAGGATTAAGTGGTGAGCAGAGGGAAAGAAGCTTTGCATCGGCAAGCTTCCCCTCGAGAATGTCACGCGTAGGAAGAAAAGAATCCTCGGCACGGCAGATGGCCGTTTCATACGTCGCGCGGCTTAGATGGCAATAGTGATTGTTGTTCCACGAGGGTATGGGATATACCACTTTGTCGCCTTCCTCGATGAGGACGTTATACGTAGCATAAATGGCAGGTCTTGCGCCGGAGGTGATAATGAACGATTCAATCGGATAGTCCAGCCCCAGCCTTCGCTCGTAAAAATTCTTCACCGCTTTGCGAAGTTGTAGCATTCCATCCGAGGGCGGATAATTCGTCTCTCCCGCATCGAGCGCGGCTTGAATGGATTTGCGTAATTCTGCTGGAATCGGAAAATATTTCGGATTAAAATCACCGACCGTAAGATTGCAGATGGAATGTCCTTCTGCGACCATTGCACGAATATCGGCCGCGATCTTGAGGATTTCGGAGCCGATGAGTCCCTGCGCCATTTGGGAGACGGGTGGAACATCACGCAGCGCAAACGTGGGTTTCGTAACTTCTGTCAATTCTGCAACTTCGAAATTCATGAGGGTCATCCTTTCTTAAATAACGAATCTCTGACTACAAATATAGGATATTGCGAGAGGGTGTCCACGAAATTCAAATTTTGTAGGTACTATAAAACCGTACAATATCCACGATACTTATGCCATTGGTCCAACCGTGTGTTTCTTTCTCCGCAAGGATCGCTACGAGGAAACCGTGATCGGGATGAAACAATAGCCGGTGAAGCGCGCGCTCCGTCCGTATTCCATGCTTCATCGTAAATTCCGAATCTGGAAGCTGAAAGAGCGTGTGCATTTGAAACGACGTCGCGCCGCGCTTCAAATATTCAAATGCAATGTTACCCGTTATACTATTGCCGGTTGCGGAAAGTGGGAGCGCATGATTCCAATCGGAAAGAATGGAAAGATTGCGGTCGCTCAAATCCGGTCCTCCGTAGGCCACGCCGCGTGTATCTTCATAGCTTTTTCCCGGATCGAACAATCGATTGCCGTAGACGATATAATCCGCACGCGGTTCGCTCGCTTCACAAGTACGTAGCATCTCGAGTTGAAACGTATCGGAATGCGCTGCATTGAATAGTTTAAGACCGAGCCGGATATCCGTGCCAACACTCGTTGTTTTAATGAGGCGCGGCACGGTTCGTAGCCAATTCAGGATATTCTCTCGTTCTCGCGAAAAATTTGCATCGCCCGCAAGCGTGGGAGAAAAATCTTTTTCAAGCGGCATCGACTCATCCCGGTGTCTCTTCCAAATTTGATGGAGTTGGGAGGTGGTGAATTCGTATTCGTCCGTTTTCCACGTAGTTTCGTCGGGTCTTTGCAAATGATATTTAACGGATGGAACAACGAGCATATTCGCACGCGAACCGATTTCGATCGTGCGTTCGAAGAAGTCAAGGTAGGCAGGGAAGCTCTCGCTCCAGCCGCGTCCTTTCCAGGTCACGGTCCACCCAGATTCGCCAAGGACCCGATCGCGTGTGCCCGTAATTTCTTCGACGGTCATCTTCGCGGCCGGAACTGCCCATGCTTTCATCGATTGCTCGCCGGTTTGGTCCTGCGCGATAAGCGTCTTGAGGACTGCGAATCCAAGCCCCGCCACAGCGTCGCGCTCGACCTGTTTCGCATTTAGCGAAAGCTGACCGGATGCTTTGCCGAACGGATTTTTTATCGGAAGGCCGGCATATTCGCTCGCGAGAGAAATTCCATAGGTATCGAGAATATAATCTTCAAGCGGCCGTGGAAGACCGAGCGCAAAGCGGCTGAAGTCCTCACGAATGTTGGAATGCCAATCCATCATCGTTTGAGTTCCATCGGAAGAGTCGTAAGAAAATCGCCAATTCTCTGAATATCCTGTTCCGGAAGGTCGGGTCCCCAGGGGTCGTGAATAGCTACGGATGAAACAATGCCGAGCCAGGAAAGCGCATAGAGCATTCGGCTGATATAGCCCTCCATTGGGTCGGTAAAGGTCGCTATCGCAAATTGATCGACAATTTTTGATTGATAGATAAATCGGTCGAAATCCTGGTCGTAGAATGCCTGCATCATTTCAGCTTGCAGTGCGGTAAGCGCGCCACCCATGCCGACGAGCGCGGAGTCCGCACCCATTATAAGCGAGTAGCCGAGAAACCGGTCCTCGCCTGTGATAAGCAGTTTGTCGGGATATTCGGATTTAATCCACTGCGCAAGGTCTTGAAAGGTCACTACGCTGTTGAGCGTCGCGATCTTAATTCCGATGGTGTTGGGAAGCTCAAACAATTGCTTCAGTATCGTTTCTGAATAATCGATCCCTCCCGCTGCTTCATATAAATAAAAAAGAATGAGCGGCAAACCCACCATCGAAAGCTCGTGATGATATTCGACAATAGCTTCATCGCGCTTTTGCCCATCCCGGATGTGAGTTGGCGGATGACAAAGAATGGCGTCAGCGCCAAGAGATTTTGCATGTTCCGCCATGGCTCGCGATCCAGCGCCGGCGATAAGGACGGTCTTCGGCAGCGATTTCCGCCAGTGTGTTAAAACTTCCGCGCGTTCGTCTTCCGACATCAATAGGCCGCGGCCCGTGTGGGCCCACACGGCCACCCCGCCAATGGGCATGTCCGATAAATACTCCGCCATGCGGACGTGCGAATCGTGATGGATAATTCGCTCGCTCGTGAATGGCACGGGCACCGCTGGAATCAGCCGGTGGCGAAGCCGTTCATGGATGTCTTGTGCCATCATGGGTTATCTCTGAAATTCTTGGCGTGCAATAGTATAACGTTCCAACTTTTCGCGGTCCACACGGTATCCGTTATTAGGAGAAACAATAAACCCATTTTTGTTGATCGTGATAGGGGGGTTGATAATATCGTCCTCAAACCACCGAGCACTTGCTTCGATGTCCGTTGGATAAACAAAACCCGGCAATGAGGCAATCTCAAGTGCTTGTGCGCTCTCAATGCCAAGTTCGGGCATCGTACCGAGCCAGCATTCGAGGCCCGCTTCGTATGCGCGATCATGCATCTTCTTTGCATTCCACAATCCACCCACGCGCTGGACTTTAATATTGATTATGCTTGCCGCACTAAGTCGGATAATCTCTTCGAGCGCGCTCATCGAGTCTGCCGATTCATCCGCACAGATCGGAGTTTTCAAGCTTCGCGAAAGTTTTGCTAAATCGTCGAGCGCGTCCGCGGGAAGTGGCTGCTCGATCATCATGAGATCAAAAGCATCGAGCGAATGAAGCAGTTCTGCATGTTCCGCGAACCGGTAGGCGCCGTTGGCATCGACCATAAGTGGAATATTCCCGAAGCGGTCGCGTACCGCGTGAAGCGGCTCCAAATCCCATCCGGGCGCGATCTTGATTTTTACGCGCCGATAACCATCCTGAAGATAAAACGCAATGCGTTCGAGCAGTTCTTCCATGGAATCATAAATCCCAACGGCAAGACCGGATGGGATGTCTTCGGTTGGCGCGCCCAGCAGTTCGCGTAGGGTCGTACCAAGCGTGTTGGCAAATAAATCCCAAACCGCCCCTTCCAGGCCCGCTCGGGCAAATGGCTCTCGCACATAACCATCCAGCAATTCCGCATATTCAACCGGATTCGCAATAGTGCGAGGGAGAAGATCGGGGAGGAGATCATTCGCAAGCGCATTCCATGTGCTCTCCGGCGTCTCGTTCGAATAAAACGAACCGCTCATTGGGGAAGCTTCGCCATATCCCACACTGTCACCGGAATAAAGTTCTACGACAATGCTTTCCTTGTCGCGTACGAGGCCATTCGAGATGCGAAATGGCTCATGCATCGGAATGCGAACGCGACGCAGGATTGCGCGATCGATGGTCAAATTGCTACGTGTCATTAGCCTTTCAATCCTACATGGAGAAATGAATTCGTAACATGCCGTTGCGCGAAAATATAGGCGAGCACGATGGGCACGATACTCACGAGTGTGCCGGCCATGAGCAAATCGTAACGAAAATTATGCTGGACGGTTTGAAGTACTGCAAGCCCGAAGGGAAGGGGCATTTTATCCTCACTCGAAAGAAAGAGCACCGGCGTAAGCAGATCGTTCCAAATGCCCATGAAGACGAACAGCGCGAGCACCGCGAGCGCCGGCTTCGAAAGCGGCAAGAGAATGGTAAGAAAAAACCTAAAACGGCCTGCGCCGTCGATGCGCGAAGCATCTTCGAGTTCCTTCGGAATGGATTCGAAAAACTGCCGGAGCAAAAAAACCCCAAACGCGCCGGAGGCGAACGCCCCGCCGAAAAAGTGAGGGATAATAAGCGCCGCATGATTATCAAGCCACCCCAAATACCGCATGACGATGTAGACGGGAATCATCGTGACTTGAAAGGGAATCATCATCGTCGAAAGCAGCACCGCAAAGAGGATGCGCTTGCCACGAAATTGCATTCGAGCAAAGGCAAAGGCCGCAAGGGATGCTGCTAGTAATTCACCGATCGTGCCGAGCACGGAAATTTTAACCGAATTAAAAAAGAATGCGCCGACCGGAAACGCTCGAAAGACCGTAGAGTAATTCGAGAAGTGTGGCGGTGAAGGAATAAGCTGGGGAGGAAAGCGCACGAGCGTTTCCGGAGATTCGAGCGAAGTTATGACCATCCACAAAAAAGGAGCAATCATGATCGAGGCAACAATCGCAAGCGCAAGATAGCGTACGGTTTTCTTCATTGCTGAAACTTCAATTATTGCTGAAATACCCACCGCCGGCGGATGAGAAATTGCAGCGCGGTAACCGACATCACCAATACGAAAAAAATATACCCGAGCGCGCTCGCGCCGCCCAAGTTAAAAAATTTGAAGGCTGTTTGCCAGATGTAATAACTGAGCGTAAGCGTGGAAATACCAGGCCCCCCGTTCGTCATCACAAATGTTTGCTCAAAAACTTGAAAGGCACCGATTGTGGTAACGACCAGCACAAAAAACGTTACGGGCGAAAGGAGGGGGAGTGTAATATGTCGAAAACGACTCCAGGCACTCGAACCATCCAGTCGTGCTGCCTCGTGGTAATCTTTCGGAATGCTCGCAAGTCCCGCGAGAAAAATCATCATGTTGTATCCCGCGTTTTTCCAAACACTCATGATTGCAATTGCCGGCAGCGCCCAATGCGGGTCTTGCAACCATTTGGGTCCGCTAATGCCGGCAAAAGAGAGAAGATAATTTAGAAGTCCTACATCGCTATTATACATCCAGGACCAAATAATTGCCGCGGCAACGATGGAAGTGATAACCGGCAGAAAGTATAGGGTTCGAAAAAATGCGATGCCCCGAATTCGCGGCTCGATAAGAAGTGCGAGCCCGAGCGAAACAAGGATACTCGAGGGCACATAGAGCACTACATAATAACAAGTATTTTGTGCGACACGCCAAAATAAATCGGAATGGAGAAGCTCGGAATAATTCGCGGCGGCAATAAATTTGGGAGCCTCGCCAATTTCATAATGTGTGAACGAAAGGCCGAGCGATGCAAGGACCGGCCCGGCGGTAAACACGATCAGGCCCGTAAGGATAGGAAGAAGATAAAGATATGCTGCTCGCGATTTCACGGATTTGATCGATTACGTGCAAGTACTTCGTCGATCATCTTGTCAATTGCCGCGCAACCAGCGTGGACGGAGGTGCGGCCGGCGAGCATGTCCTGCATGTTAGGGACAAATCCGTGATCGCGCCATTCTTGCCAGCCCGGTGTGATGAGTGTAAAAAGATGGCCATAATTATTGATGGCGATGAGGGCGCGCCGGTCGCATTTTGGCTCCCCGTCCAGGAATTCGGCAGAGTAAGCGAGCGGCTTATAGAGTGGCATCGCGGAAAAGAACAGATCGTTAATGCCCTGTTTCGAGGGAAGTGTCACAATCCACTTAATCAGTTCCCATGCAGAATCTGGATCGCTACAGGTTCGGGTGATGCCGAATGCCTGGCCATTCTGGCGGTCCAGTAGTCCCGCCGAACCCCGAGGGGGAGCTGTGAGATCCCACCGGAACGTGGCATGAGCAAGCTCGGTCTTCGCATAATCGATGTGCAGCATCATGCCCGCATGGCCGAAAAGAAACTGTTGCCCGAGCACTTGCGATGGGTCGGGCGGCGGCGCGACATGTTCCTTCTGAACAAGATCGACATAAGACTGCACGGCCGCGAGCGTAGTGGGCTCCATCATGGTGCTACGCATTTTATCGTCGCTCAAAATTTTCCCGCCATTTGAATAAATATAGGTATCTACCCCTGTGAAGCCGCCATCGTCGAGTAGGATGCCCCATATTTTTTTCGCTGGATCGGTAGCGTTATTGGTCAACTTTTTGGCAGCCTCCAGGAAATCCACATAGGTCCATGAAGAATCAGGATACTTGACTCCGGCCTTATCAAAAAGATCCTTATTATAAACCAACGCCGTTACGCCGCCAGAAGCAGGCATTGCCATTAGCGGCCCGCTGGGAACATTTCCCTTTCTCCACACGGTAAAAAATTGCGTGAAAAAATCGCTATCATGCAAATCCCGTTGGTAAAACGTATCGAGCGGAATCGTATAATTGCGTTTAAAGAGGTCTTGCCCAAACCAATCGTCAATCAAAACGACATCTCCGAGCGAAGTACCGCTTGCCGCCGCCGATTCGATTTTGGTGGTGTAGAGTCCAAATGGAATTGCTTCGACTTCGACATCGATACCGGGATGCGCCTTCTGAAAGGGATCGATCACATCGTGCTGCCAGGTATCCTTTTGATCGAGATAAAAGTGTACGAGTTTAAGATGAATTTTGCCAGGAGAGAGAGAATGATGATCGCCGCAACCTACCATTACCACCGTCATTGCGAGGAAGAAATTACGTAGCGAAGCGGAGTAATTTCTGACGACGCAATCTCTCGGTTGAAACAGCGGATTGCTTCGTCGATTGAATCTCCCTTCGGTCGCTTCAATCTTCTCGCAATGACAGATAGATTCAAATCTCATTGTAATATCTCTTTTGTCCCTCGGCTATTGTTGTATATTCCTTCGCATATAAATCCATCCTCGCTAATGCTTCTAAGTCGGCGCGGGTATCGTCGGGATCGTGAATCAGCACGACGTTCAAAGTTTGCCGACGCTCTTCCAAATCGATGTCGCAGATGGCAAGCCCATCGCGGCGGCCCGTTTGCGCGAGAATATCACCGTTAAAATCGACAATGCGCGCATTGCCTGGGTAAAATCTACCTGCATACGGCGCATACGGTGGATGCCCAATGAGATTCGATTCGACCATATAAAGGGAATTGTCGATCGCTCGAGATTGGAGTTGTGCCAGAAGGCCACTCTGCGTCGGGCCATGGGTCGTTGTGGGCCAAAAGAGGATTTCAGCGCCTTTCATCGCATAAATCCGCGCGATCTCCGGAAAGTAAATATCCATGCAAATCATGATCGCAATTTTTGCGAAGCCAAGATCGATAATAGGGAAGTCCGTGCCGGGTGCAAGCCATTTCGCCTCTTGGCCGGTCGGCTGTGTTTTGCGGTAAAATCCGATTTCGTTTCCCTCTGAATTAAAGACCGTGGCTTGGTTGAATACCTTGTTTCCCTCTCTAACATAAAATGGCGCAATCACGACAGTTGAATTTTTCCGCGCGGCTTCCGAGAAATACTCTGTCCAAGTAGCGTCCACGGTAGCCGGCCGTCCGGCTGCGCCATTCGTCGTTACGGTTTCGGGCAAACAAACAATGCGAGCGCCAGCCTCGCTGGCATTTCGAATATAACTCGCGGCGCGCTCGAGATTAAACTCAACGGAATGCGGCTCGTCTTCCATCAGGAAGGAAACCGAAGCAACTCGAATCGTGCGCATTGTTGAAAGTGGACGGATTAAAATACTTTGTGGACGAGAACGTCTTGGATTTATGCCGTGCAAAGCTGCGTTTTCATAGCTCTATTTTCAACCATTTGATCCATCTCATAAATCCCGCGACCGACACTTCCTCGGACACGTTTAAGCGTGAAGTGATCGAAGGCCTCTCGCAATCGCCGAAGCGCATCCCCAGCAAGCTCTTTTACGATGAGCGTGGCTCAAGACTTTTTGAAGCCATCACTCGCGTGGAGGAGTATTACCCGACGCGAACCGAAATCTCGATTTTGCGCGAGCACTTGCCGGAGATTGCTTCGCTGATCGGACCAAACGCGCTCGTGATAGAATTCGGCACTGGGGCCGGCATCAAGACCCGCATGCTCCTGGGCGCACTCGACTCGCCGCGTGCCTATATTCCCATCGATATTTCTCGCGAGCAACTTACGCAGGCCTCGCGGGAACTCGCGAAAGAATTTCCCTTTCTCGATATTCGGCCTCTTTGGACGGATTATACCGATCCACTCACGTTGCCCTTGATCAGTGATGGCAATGGGAAGAATGTTATTTTTTTTCCCGGTTCTACCATTGGTAATTTTGAACCGGAGGAGGCAATAGCATTTTTGAGAAATGCTGCTTCGCTCGCCGGCTCGAACGGTTCGCTCGTTATCGGATTCGATCGCGTGAAAGAGCGGAGCATACTTGAAGCCGCGTACAACGACAAACGCGGAATCACGGCTCAGTTCAATCTTCATTTGATCGAGCGCATCGCGGAGGAATTCAACACCCAAATTTCGACCGATGATTTCGAGCATTTCGCCTTCTTTCATGAGCGTGAAAGCCGTATTGAAATGCACCTGGTCGCCAACAAGCCCTTAATCTTTCAGCTCGATGGCGAAGAAATCTATATCAGCAACGGAGAGCATATCATCACCGAATATTCTTACAAATATACTCCCGAAGCATTTCAAAAAATACTGGTTGAAAGCGGCTTCAACGTTAAAAACCGGTGGATCGACCCAAACGAATATTTCGAAGTCTGCTATGCCACGGTTCACAAATGATAATTCGGCGCTTCTTTTGTGATTGTCACATCGTGCGGATGCGATTCCCGAAACGAAGCGCTCGAAATGCGGACGAATTGCGCATGCGACTGTAAATCCCGTACGGTTGCGCAGCCGGTATAGCCCATCGCGCTTCGAAGGCCGCCGATCATTTGATAGACGGTCTCGGAAAGCGCGCCACGAAACGGAACGCGGCCTTCGATGCCTTCGGGGACCAACTTTTGCAGACCTTCTTCGGCATCCTGAAAATAGCGATCGGCCGCCCCTTGCGCCATGGCGGATAGGGAACCCATGCCACGATACGTTTTGAATGTCCGCCCCTCAAGAAAAACTTTTTCGCCCGGCGATTCTTCGAGTCCTGCAAACAGGCTTCCGATCATCACCGTCGAGGCTCCAGCCGCGAGTGCTTTGGGAATATCACCCGTTTGTTTTATTCCGCCATCTGCGATTACAGGAATGCCACTTTTTTTCAGGGCACGCGCGGCATCCATGATGGCCGTAAGTTGTGGAACACCGACGCCCGCAACGATACGTGTCGTGCAAATCGATCCTGGCCCCACGCCAACTTTCACGGCATCGGCCCCGGCCTTCACGAGCGCTAAGGCGCCTTCGGCCGTCGCAATATTACCCGCGATTACTTCCAGCTTTGGATAGGTCCGCTTTAATTTCTTGACCATATCGAGCACACCTTGCGAGTGCCCATGCGCCGTATCGACAATAACGACATCGACCTGCGCGTTTACCAATGCCTGCGCGCGTGCCAGGGTGTTTTCCGCAACGCCTAATGCCGCGCCGCAAACAAGCCGTCCGCCCGCATCTTTCGCGGCGAGTGGAAACCGTTTTTTCTTTTGAATATCCTTGAACGTCATGAGTCCTCGCAGTTTGCCAGATTTATCGATGACCGGCAGCTTCTCGATCTTATTCCGCTGCAGGATAGCTTCTGCTTGTTCGAGCGTGGTGCCGAGCGGAGCCGTCACCACATTTTCTTTCGTCATTATTTCATTTACCGATCGATCGAGTTCCGATTCAAAACGAATATCGCGGTCGGTGATAATTCCCGCGAGCTTTCCGCCATCGGTGATAATCGGAATGCCCGAAATATGATATTTTCGCATGAGTAGCAACGCATCGCGAAGCGAGCGATCCGGTGTAAGCGTAATAGGCGAAAGAATCATACCGCTCTCCGAGCGTTTTACGATATCGACCTCCTCGGCTTGCCGATCGATCGAGAGATTTTTATGGATGATTCCGATGCCGCCTTCCCGGGCCAGAGCAATTGCCATTGCGGATTCGGTGACGGTATCCATTGCGCTGGACATCAATGGGATCGAAAGCCGGATACGTTTTGTAAGCCACGTCGAGGTATCGACATTGCGAGGCAGCACGATGCTATGCGCCGGGACGAGCAGGACATCGTCATAGGTAATGCCTTCTGCCGCAAGAAGCTTTTCGGGGGGCTTTATCTGCCTCGTTTTTGTCTCCATTGCTCTTGAACATCCGAAGCGGGAAAGTTGTCCCCTGCCTCCAACGTTTCCGCTACCGAAGATTTTCGAAGGGTCTTACAACGATTTTTAGTAAGATTTGTAGTAAGCTTTGTATTTTATATTGCTTCCATAGGTATTTGCTTTTAAAGGCATTTACCTACCAACATCAAAGCCGATTTCATAAAGGAAGGGGATTAATGAAATTCATGGTGCGGAATGCCTGAAATGTTTTGCCGGGTCTCTTCAAGGACAAAGGAAAAAATCTGAGATCGCATTATTCCTTGCTCATTCGCACTTGAAATTGAACCAACGCCAGAGCTTACTGCGTTCAATCATTGGATAATACGTATGGCATCAGCGGACTTACTTCGGACGTTTGGCGAAAAACTTCGAGCAGCGCGGACGGAACAGCAGCGCAGCTTGTCCGACATTGCGTCGGCCATTAAGATTAATCGCCGCCATTTGGAGGCCATTGAAGCAGGCGATCTTTCCCAATTGCCGCAGGGGCCATATGTTGCGGCGTTTGTTCGCGAATACGCGCGCGCGGTCGGCCTCACCGTGCCGCCGGAATATGCGCCGGTCCACGCGCCCGCCACCGCCTCGCCACGCGATCCCAAAGTAGTGAGCCGTCGGGCTGGAAGGCATAGCGCCGGAGATGCTTCCGAAGTCCATGAAGAAAGCGGCCTCTCGCAAATGGCCCGTGAAACGGCTCGGTTTGCGAATACAGCCGTCAAAGGCGCAGTGAAAACCGTCACGAAGACAACCGAAAGCGTTGTTAATCTCGTGGAAACAGGGGGTAAAGAAGCTTTCGAGGTATTGACTTCGAAAGAGCTTTGGGAAGAAGCCGAAAACATTCGTCGCGAGCGTCAGGGCCTCCCTCCGATCGAGCGTCCGCAGGAACAGGCCCCTTCGACGCATTCGAGCCTTAATAATCGCCCAGAGGAAGCAATGGGGACCGCGACGATTGCTCCCTTTCCCAGTACCTCGAAAAAACATGGTCCGATGCCTTTGCTCGGCGCGGATACGCCTGTTCGCACCTCCCGACGAGCAACGAATATGGTGATCGTATCCTTGGCAATACTCTTTGCCGGGGTTGCTTATTTGGCCATTCGAATGTCGCGGACGCAGGACGGTACCGGGGCAATTCCAGGTTATGTTCCTGCTCCACTGGAAAAGCAGACACCGCCTGTCGCGGCACGAAAACCGGAGAGTACAACGCCAGCCACTTCTGCTCTTTCATCTACGGCTACTGTCAAAGATTCGCTTCGGTTTCTGCTTCGGGCCACACAGCCCGTCTGGGTTTCGGTCGCGCCGGACGGTATTCCAGCATACCGCGGTGAATTGAAAGCGGGCGATGTCCGGTCATTCCGAGCCGCTCAGAAATTTGTCGTCGATCTTGGAAATCAAAAGTCGGTTGCGATGACGCTCGATGGGACTCCACTTTCCGGGTTGCCGGCCATCCAGAACTCGAGTGTCGTTGTCCGCAATTTGGTGCTAATGCGCGATCGTGTTACGCTTGGCGGGGCTCCGATTGACATGAATAAGTTGACTTCCGCGCCGGCTGCTCCGGCAGCACCCAGTTCGCTTCCAACTGCTATTCGGGGCGTTCCTCCGCCTCCGATTGCAACTCGTATGGAAGCGCTCGCGAAGAAAGCAAAGATGGACGCTATCCAAAAAGCACGATTATCTGCTTCAAAGAACCATCCTTCTTCGAATCCAAATTCAAAGCCGATTCCGGGTTCCAATTCCAAGACGATCTCTGCTTCAAATTCGAAGACGACCCCAGTAAAAAAATCGGGGAAAAATACAACGATTCCGCAGGATCCTATTCACCCCGTTCAGCCGATACCGCCTGGGCCGTGAGTCAAACCGGCAGTAAAAAATCCCCGATTGCTCGCGGTGCGGACGAGAGGGTCCAGGCGCTTCGTGCCATGATCGAAGAGCACGACCGGCGTTATTTCGTCCTTGCGGCACCCGCCATCAGCGACCGGGAGTACGACCGGCTGATGCAGGAACTGCGCGATCTCGAATCGCAATTTCCCGACCTCATCACACCCGAATCCCCCACGCAGCGTGTGGGCGGAGAGCCGACGAAGTTGTTTCCTCCGGCCGTGCATCACATTCCGATGCTCTCGCTTGCCAATACCTATAGCACGTCCGAAGTAGAGGACTTCGCGCGGCGTGTGCATGATTTGCTCGGTCACGATCCGGCGCACGGTTATACTTGCGAATTCAAATTCGATGGCGTTGCGATGAGCTTGCGCTATCAGAACGGCAAGCTCGCGCGCGGAGCGACGCGCGGCGACGGGACAACGGGGGACGATGTGACGGGCAATGTGCGAACGATCCGTTCCATTCCGCTTCTGCTCCATTCGAATATGCCACTCGCTTCCGCAAGTTTTGAAGTTCGTGGCGAAGTATTTATGGACCTCGATGGCTTCCGTCGGTTGAATGCGCTTCGCGAGGAATCCGGCGAACCGCCGTTCGCGAATCCGCGCAACTCCACCGCGGGTACACTGAAAACGCTCGATCCACGCGAAGTGGCGAAACGGCCCCTCCGGTTTAGCGCCTATCAGCTTCGCTTCGACGATGCGGCAGTCGAGCATTCCCTGGAAATCGACACGCATTCGCGGCGGCTTGAGGTGCTTGAAGAATTTGGATTTCCCGTTTCGAAAGAAACACGGGTTGTGAAAGGAACCGATTCCATCATGGAGTTTGCAATGCACTGGCAGGACCACCGCGATGCATTGCCATTCGAGATCGATGGCGTGGTCATCAAAGTGAATTCGCTTGCCGAGCAGGAACGGATTGGCTTTGTTGCAAAATCGCCACGATGGGCCATTGCGTATAAATTCGAGACGAAACAAGCGCGCACGAGGCTGAATGGTATTACTTTGCAAGTGGGTCGCATGGGAACAATCACGCCCGTCGCCGAACTTGAACCCGTCGCGCTTTCGGGCATTACTATTCGCCGTGCCACGCTGCATAATGCGGATGAGATCGAGCGGAAAGACATTCGCATCGGCGACATGGTCCTTATCGAACGTGGCGGCGAAGTAATTCCAAAAGTCGCTGGCGTCGATCTCTCACAACGGCCGAAGCAGGCGCATGTCTATAAATTTCCAAGCATTTGTCCGGAATGTAATTCGTCGCTTGTTCGGCCTCCGGGAGAGGTGAATTGGTACTGCGAAAATCCCGAATGCCCGGCGCAGGTCATCGGAAGGATCACGCATTTCGCTTCTCGGGGCGCGGTAGATATTGCGGGCTTAGGCGATCAATCGGTCGGCCAGCTCGTCGCGGCGGGGTTACTGCATAATGTCGCGGATATTTATGATTTAAAAAATCACCACGTCGAGCTTATCGCGCTCGAACGAATGGGCGAGAAGAAAGTCGAGAACCTTTTACAGGCCATTGAGCAAAGTAAGCAACGGCCCACGGCGAAATTTTTATTTGCGCTCGGAATTCGTCATGTGGGCACGAGTGTCGCCAAATTGCTTATCGACGAATTTGGGTCGATCGATGCCATTGCCGAAGCATCGGAAGAGGCGATCGATGCCATTCCCGGCATTGGTCCGGAAATAGCCGCAAGTGTCGCTGCTTATTTTCGACAGGAGAAAAATCAGGCGTTACTCGCTCGGCTGCGTCAGGCTGGCTTACCATTCCAGGGAGTTCGAAAAGAGAAACCTGCACGATCGGAGTTTTTTAATAGCAAAACATTTGTGCTCACGGGTACCCTCACCTCGATGACGCGCGATGAAGCAAAAGAACGGATCGAATCGAACGGTGGAAAAGTCTCTGGCTCGGTTAGCAAGAAGACCGATTATGTGGTGGCTGGCGTGGAGGCAGGATCGAAATTAACGAAAGCGGAAGAGCTTGGCGTGACGGTGCTCGCAGAGGATGCATTTCTTCGTGAGTTGAATATGTTATCTACGGCGAATTCATAATTTGTCACTTGTCATTCGCATTCGTCATTGATACCTTCTCGCCCGCTTGCCCTTGTCGATATTGTTTCTGAAACGCTTTCGATTTACGGGCGCAGTTTCTGGCGCTACGCGCTGTTCTTTTTACTACTCGTTGTGCCTGGCGCAGCCCTCGTGACCGTGAGTACTGCTAATCTTACTCATGATGCGATAACCGCAGCACAACATGACATTGGATTTGCCGACAGCGATCTCACGGCCGCTCGCAACGATGTGAAAACATGGTCCGCCAAACAAAATCCGGTCTTCGCGGCGCAGTGGCCATCGAGGGATACTTCGCAGTTTCCTCACGCGCGGACGATTCAGCTTTCTCATTACCTGGAGAATGATCTTTCCAATCTTCAGTCTCCGATCAGTTTGCTCGGGCTGGGTCTGGCCCTGCTGCTTATTGGCATATTCGCACTGGCGGCTGTCACCTCGGATTTGGCTTGCCAACTATTCGAGGAGCGGCCGCAGGAATTTTGGGAACCTATGCGCGATACTTTCGGCAAGCGGGTCTGGAAAATGCTGCTACTCTATATCCTGTATTTGGCCTCGAGTTGGTCCCTCGAAGGGATTCTCGTTTTGCTTCCCTCAAATGTTAGAGGAGCTCTCGGCAGTTTTCTGACGATGGCTCAGATCTATATTATTATTCGGCTCGCCGTAACCGTGCCGGCGTTAGTAAGCGAGGAACTTGGCCCGTTCCAGGCGATCGCGCGAAGTTGGGAACTCACGCGCCGCGCCGGCTGGAGGATTTTTGGGGCAACCTTCGTCATCGGCATTCTTTCCTTTTTGGCATTCATGATTGTGAGCATGATAATTAGTATCGTCTCCGGCGGAGTGTTTCTCTGGCTGAACGAATTTTTTAGCAAGGACCAACTTACAATCCCGTGGCTGCTCCAAAGTATTTCTGGAGTGATCCGCTCTGTGGCAGTGGACTCTGGCATCGTGATGCTCGTGCTTTTTTCGCTCCTGCCGATTTTTTTTACCGTGCTCTATTACGATCTTCGTACCCGGCACGATGGTCCTCTGGTTTATTTGGAGGATTGAACCGCGCACCAAGCGAGCGCTGAATGTGTTTCTTGCCCGCGCAAATTGATTGCGCTTTTGCGATGGAGAAGAACGGCACCGCGTCCTTCTCCACCGCATAGGTGCGTTTATACAAGAGGTTAATTCGAATTTTAGCGTGACCCCACTCTTTAAGTTGCTTCGCCCCATTGTCGCGGCGTTGCCTTCGTACATCGCATTTCAGCGCGTGCTGAATGCCGAAGCATATTCAGAAACGTACCTTGCCGGTCTCGTTCCTTCGCTCGATGCAGTGCTTGCCGCACTCGCGGCTGCAGAGGAATCCCGGCCGGTGCTACTGATTGTCGAGGATGCTTCACAGGCCGAGCGACTCTATGATGATTTGGCTCGCTTGCTCGAAGAGGACAACCTTGCCCTCTTTTCGGAAGGCGCTCATGCCTCGCTCTTAAAACGCGAACGACAAATACGGGCACAGACGGCGGAAGCGACGGCGCAACTTCTCGAAGCACTCGATCGGCTTGCCCGCGCCACCCGCCCCGAATCCACTGCCGCCGTTCGAATGATAACCATTGCCGATGCTGACTCGCTCGGCACGAGGCTGCCACCCAAGCAAGCATTTGCCGGCGAATCGCTCGCGCTCGTTCCAGGTCGAGTAGAGGGGTTCGACCGCGTGATTAAATGGCTCGATGCACATCACTTCGAGCGCAAGCAATTCGTCGAAACTGCGGGCGACTATGCTATTCGGGGAGGTATTCTCGATATCTTCCCCTTTACGGAGACGATCCCGATTCGCATCGAGTTCTTCGGCGATACCGTCGAGAGCATGCGCGCATTCGATGCGATCAGCCAGCGATCGACCTCTCCGCGAGCGGAGCTTACGCTCGTTCCCAATGTGCTTACGGAATCCGAGACCACGGGCACAGCAACCCTGTTCGACTATATCGCGCCAGAATCGATCGTCATTATCATCGAGCCATCTCGTGTGCGAATGAGAATGGAAACGTCCGGTATTCTTCTCGATCTGGGGGCGTCCGTTAGTGCCTATTCACGCTTTTTTGTTGCCGCCTTCCCGCCTTCTGGCGCGAGCACCATCGACTTTGGAGGTCGTGCCCAGCCAGCCTTCCATGCGAATCTGAAGCTCATTCGAGATCATATCACGAACCGAATTCGGCGCAGCGAGCGAACGATCATTCTTTCTGAATCGAAAGACCTGACGCAGCGGCTGAAAGATTTGCTCGATGAGGAGGCCGGCGGTTCGGTCCTTCCCGAATTTATTGAACCCTCCCTTGCGAATGGTTTCGAAATCCCGAATGCTCGCACCGCTATTTATACGGAGCACGAGCTGTTTGGCCGAAAGCGGGAGCGGGGTGCTTCCGCGCGTAAGAAGGCTGCGCGTACCAAGGGCATTTCCTTGCGCGAATTGCGAGCGCTCAAACGGGGTGATTTTCTGGTGCATGAAGATAAAGGCATCGGAAAGTTCATGGGGCTCGAAACAATTGTTGTCGGCGGCAAAAAGCAGGAGGTGGTTCGGCTCGTCTATCGCGATAACGATGTCCTCTTCGTGAATCTCGATTATATTGGGCGCCTTTCGAAATATTCGTCCGGAGAGGCGGTATCGGCCCCTACACTTTCGAAGCTTGGCTCGGCGGAATGGGAACACACCAAGGATCGGACGAAAAAACGGCTCAAGGACATTGCGCGAAGCCTCATTCAGCTTTATGCCAAGCGTCGCAAATCGGAAGGCTTCGCGTTTAGCCCGGATGACATCATCCAGCGCGAAATGGAAGCCGCCTTCCTTTATGAAGACACTCCCGATCAGGCGAAGGCAACCGAAGACACCAAGCGCGACATGCAGTCTATCCATCCGATGGACCGCCTCATTTGTGGCGATGTTGGTTATGGCAAAACGGAAGTAGCCATGCGCGCAGTGATGAAGGCGGTTCTCGACAAAAAGCAATCTGCCGTACTGGTGCCGACAACAATCCTCGCGGAGCAGCACTTCCGCACCTTCTCCGATCGTCTCGAACGATTCGGTGTACGGTGTGCTGCGCTTTCGCGCTTCCGATTGCCCAGCGAGCAAAAGGTGATTCTAAAAGATCTTGCCGAGGGTAAGATCGATGTGCTCATCGGAACGCACCGGATCCTTTCGAAGGACGTCCTTTTCAAGGACTTGGGTTTGCTCGTGATCGATGAGGAGCACCGCTTCGGAGTTCATGCGAAAGAAACGCTTCGCGAGATGCGCGCCAATATCGATACGCTGACTCTTACGGCGACGCCTATTCCGCGCACGCTTAATTTTTCCCTGCTCGGCGCTCGCGATCTTTCCATCATGGAAACGCCGCCCCGCAACCGGCTTCCGATCATGACCGAAGTGCTCACGCGCGAAGAGGAGCGGGTCGTTGCCGAAGCCGTTCGGCGGGAACTTGCGAGAGGTGGCCAAGTATACGCCATCAACGACAAAGTAAATGATATTGAGTCCTACGCCAATGAGTTTCGGACCATGGTCCCCGGCGCGCGGGTCGAGATCGTTCACGGCGAGATGACGCCGACGACGATCGATAAAGCGATGAAAGATTTCATCGAACGAAGGGTGAATATCCTGGTAGCAACGAAGATTGTGGAATCGGGCCTGGATGTGCCGAATGCCAATACGATCATTATCAATCGCGCGCAGAATTTTGGTTTAGCGGAACTGTATCAACTACGGGGCCGCGTGGGCCGCTCGAACGAGCAGGCGTATTGTTATCTGATTGCTCCGCCCGTCGCTCAACTTTCCCAGGACGCGCTCCGCCGTTTGGAAGCGATGGAGGAATTCTCCGATTTGGGAGCCGGCTTCCAGCTTGCGATGCGCGATCTGGAAATTCGCGGAGCCGGAAATTTGCTCGGCGCCGAGCAATCCGGCTTTATCGCGGAGATCGGTTTCGAGCTGTATCAGAAGACTGTCGAGGAAGCCGTCGAAGAACTGAAGCGCGAGGAATTCCGCGAGTTATTCAAGGATGACCTCACCCGCGAGCGGCGCTCCGCCTTCGGACGAAAGCGGCTCACCGGGGAAGGGGAAGTGACGGTTTCGATCGGCATCGACGCCCTCATTCCGGAGCAATATATCGAGGACGATGCCGAGCGGTTCGGGTTCTATCAGCGCATGTCGAGCGCCGCGAGCGATGAAGCGCTCGAAGAAATCGCGAAGGAATTGCGCGACCGCTTCGGGCCATTGCCATCGGAGGTGGAAGCCCTCATGCACGTCGCGCGTGTTCGCGAGCGAGCAAAGTTATTGGGAGCGCGAAACGTGACCTTCGAGGATCAAACCCGCTCGTTGCGGATTCTCATGCCCCAGGAATCGGAGGCGTTTTATTATCAAAATACGTTCCCAAAAGTCCTCGACCGGTTCGAGCTGATTGGAAAGCAAAATATACGTCTTGTAAGCGAAAAGAAAATGCTGCGGCTCGTTATCCGGCTGCAAACGAAAGAGGACGGGGAAGCGAGGATGCGCGAAATCGAAGAAGTGCTTGCCAAGCTTACGCCCGGGGAAGCAGAGGCGCATGTCCCTTCGGTCACCTTACGGGAGTTGGCGTAGCTCGAGCTTTGTATTCGAACGGAATCTTTTCCCAGTCCATTGCAATGCCGCGTTTCATCGCCAGAACGCTCGCGCAAATTTCACTCATTCGAAAACGGTAGATTTGAGCATCGTTCGTAAAAATAAACGCGGGATCGATTCCCTGCTCGAAGCCCGAAAGAAACAACGAGCCACGATCGAGATATTCGACAAAAATGTCGAGGAGTTTTCTATTGTCTTCCGCCACGGTAAAATCCCGGCGTTTTGAAAGAATCTCTAAAAGGCGGTCGTTCATAGGTCTGCTTTACCGCAGAATCTCCATTCGTTTCGAAATAACATCCGTGCCGTTCGAAACGCGGACGATGTAGACACCGGCCGCAAGCCCGTGCGTGTCGATATAAATCGCCTGATCATCCATGTGATAGCTTTGCGCCGTTGCACGGCCCAGAAGATCGAGGACCTGAACAGAAATTGGCTTCGGCGTATCGTTCGTGTAATGGAGCACCATCTCTTCGCCACTCGCCGCCGGATTCGGAAAAACATCCGTGATAGCAAACCCACCGGCCGAGCGTGAATTCACTCCCGAATTTTGAATCAGCTTTTTGATCGTATCGATGACGAACGTCGCTGGTACTTCGGTGTTATCCGGAATGAGTTGGAGTTCGACGACGCGATCGGTGTCAGGAATCTGCCAATGGTAAAACGTATCGGTTATATTATCCGCAATAGTAATTGGGGTCGGGAATCCGCCGTGTTGATCGGCAAAATAATAGACCAACTTCACGCCGCCGACGGCATGTTTTGTCCATCTTACAGTGTATGTCGTATCCGCCCCCAGCACTTCGCCAGGCACAGGACGAACAAAGGCGACGGAAGGCGCTGCAGCGATCGTAAACGTGCCGGATTCGATCGAGACTAACGATGGATCGCCGACGGCGACGAGCTTTATTTTTCCCTGCGTCGTAAGAGAATCGGGGACTGTCCAGTTGATCGGGCTATATTGCGAATCGGCAATAAAGCGCCACGTCGCTCCATTATCCAGGGAGTAAAAGGCCGTGACGCCATGAGATATGTTCGTACTCGAATAAAAAATTTGTTGGTTACTTCCCGGAGCGAAGGTGGCACTATCGAGACCGCTGTTAGTAATAGTAAGAGTTGGTGGCGGGGCTTGCAGCGTATCTAAATCTTCTTTAAGTATCGCGGCATTGACTACTTGGAACTCGCCGTTATGCATCTCCTCGAGAAAGGCGACGAGCCGGATTTTCGTGTAATCGTAGCGCACAGCTTGATTAAAATCGGATGGGCCAGAAAGTGTAACATTGTATGTCTCAAGCTTCTGCGAGCCGGATGGCCCGCCCCCAGGAAAAGGGACAAATGTGCCGGTATCCTCATTGGTAATACGGCGGACAACATCGTTCAAGATGTCTGGTGTGGGGCTGCCATCTAGATTGTCTTGCACTTGGTCCTGAACGATTGCATAACGAAGGACCAGCGAATCTGAAAACGACTGATTGAGTTGGACTTGTACATTGGCATGCAAAACATAATGCTGCGAATTGGTCTTGTCGAGTGTGGCCGTCACGAGTTGGAGTGTAGCAGCAGGAGCCTTTGCAGCTTCCGCGTCGATGGCTTCGGTCCAATCGCTCTCGGTCGAACTTCCGCGTGTTCCGGTTGAAGAGAATACGGTACGATCCACAGCACCCCACCAAATCTGGTTGCCCGGAGGCAATATGTGTGCGGCAGCCGCAGCAGAATAGGGGGTTTGGAGCCGGTCGCATTCCTTAATAATATGGTGGTCCAGGTGGATGATCTTCGATGCTTTACTCGCCACAGCGGAATTGACATTTGCATCGAACGCATTGCGCTGGGCGTCGGCCGCGGAGCCGCTCGGATCGCAACTATTGGTAAAGGTCTCGAATAATACGAGGTGTTGCCCCAATGCGGGAGCTACTTGGAACGCGAATGTGAGAAGCAGGAAGGCAAGGATGCGGATATTTTTATTACTCATAAAAACGAAGATCGAAACGCTCAAAAATACTAAAATCCTGAATGTAATAAATTAAGAACAGAGAGGAGAACAAAAAACCGGCTTATCGAATCCCCAGGATTTGAAACTCCCCAGAATTTGAAACTCGACCTAAAATAAAAATAGCGCGCCATGGCCAAAAGGCCACGGCGCGCTATGTGAATTTCCGGCCAAAAAAATGGTCCGGTCGAGATGATAATCGCTGCTCCGAAGATATTATCGAAGAACGGTTATCCGAAAAGCTGGAAAGAAATTACATTCCTTCCTTCTTTTTCGCCTCGCCCTTCTTCATCATTTTCTCACCCTTCTTCTCCATCTTCTCACCCTTCTTTTCCATCTTATCGCCGCTCATGCCCGTATCGGGCTTGGCCATGGCCGTGTCGGCGGGAGGCGGCGGGGGTGGGGGTGGCGGCGTGGCCGGCGCAGTGGCCGGAGGAGCCGTGGTCGTGTCCGTGGTCGCATTATCCGTCTTCTTCGAGCACGAAGACATGCCACCTACAAATGCTACTAAAGCACCAAGCACAATGAGTTTACGAAGCCTCATGGCAATTTACCTCTTAGTTTAGTTAATGGAAACACCTTCACACGTTGCTACCTAAAAAACAGTATCTTACGCTTTTTAGGTGGCGAATAATCTGCATTACGGTCGGTTCCACCGATGATCGCTCATCCGTAAGACCGGCGAAATACCTTCTATTCGTTTCAAAATGTGAAACTTATGCAGATGCCGAACGCCAGCCCGAAGGATTGCTCATTCAAGGCCTCGATCGCCCATCCACGCTTGCTATTTGTCAAAAAGACTGCTACAAAGATACGAAGTCGTGAGCGAAAAAACAATAAGTTTCTGAGAAAATCCTAATCGCCTCCCTTTAACACCGCGAGCAGATGCTCAATGAGCAGCCTTCCGCAACGCATGGGATTTCGACTAAGCGCCTCCCCAAACCTCGTAAACTTCTTGCGGAAGATCGCTCTTCCACCATGGATGATCGCTCACCCATACGACCATCGGTCGCCTAAAGTCCTCTATCTCTACACAAAGTTACGAAGAAATGAGAGGGGTCGTTTGAATTGTGTCTTTTGGACACCTATCGCCCGTCCCTAATCTTAACCATCTCGCCGGTCACGACATCGATTTCTTCGAGAGTATTATAAAAATGTGGCGCAATTCGAATACCCAGCGGCGGACGGTAATCGACGATGAACCGGCGCCGAATAAGCTCACCACAAATTTCTTTGGTGCTGGCTTTTGCTCGTGCGGTGCGCCCCCCCTGCGGCGCACCCGGATCGATGGTGAGTGCGCCGCCGCGCCTCGCCGGTTCGCGCGGGGAATTAACCGTAAATCCGAATTCGTCCGAGCGTTCGAGAAGCTGGTCCGTTAGCGCGAGCGATTTTTTTCGAATGGCGCCCATCCCGATTTCCCGAAACATTTTTAGCGCCGGACGCGCCGTATGCAAACAGGGAACTTGAATACTCGAAGTTAAAAAACGGTGCATGCCATTTGCGAAGTTTACATCCGGCATGTGAAATTCGAACGGCTCCTTATCTCCTAACCATCCACGGATCGCCGGAAAAAATTGCTCCTGCAGATCGCGCCGCACATAGATAAATGCCGCGCCCGGTCCGCCACAAAGCCACTTGAGCACGCCGGTAGCGAGAATATCGACATTCAACGCTTTGACGTCAATAGGTATGACGCCCGCCGCCTGGTACGAATCGAGCATCACGATCGCGCCCATCTTGTGGGCGTGCTCGATGATGGGCTTAATATTTTGTAAGCCGCCGGAGCGAAAATAAACATGCGAGAGCGCGACGAGCTTTGTTCGTTCGTCGATGGCTTCGATATATTTTTCAGTTTCCGTCCAGATGCCATCACTTTCGATCACGTGCGGGACGGCCCCATATTTTTTCCAACCCTGCCAGAGATAGGAAATTGTTGGAAAGTGAAGATCGGAATAGACGATCTTATTTCGCTGTTCGCCAAAATCCAGTGCGCTGGCGATAAGCGCAGAGCCAATTGTGAGATTGTGGATAAGCGTGACATCCCGCGCTTCTGCGCCGATGAGACCCGCGACGAGGCCGCTCACTTCATCGACCATCGGAAACCACTCGTTCCACGCCTCGACGCCCTCGCGCTGCCATAGCGCGGCATAGGACTGCAACTCGCTCTCGACTTCGCGCGGCATGGCCCCGAGCGAATTCGAGATCATATAACAGCTCGTTTCGAGGATCGGGAAGTGCTTGCGGTATTTTTCAGCGAGATGATCCATTGTGTGTAGCCGCGGCCTTTAGGTCACGGCGAAAATTCAATTCGGTCTAAATAGAGACCGTGACCTAAAGGTCACGTCTACATCACCTTGACAATTTGTGCAAGTATCGCGCGCGCGCATTCTTCTTTGCTCATCAGTGGCAGCGCTTCACGCTCGCCGGATTTTGTAAAGATCGTAATCTTATTCGTATCGTATCCGAATCCGGCCCCTTCATCGGCGATATTATTGAGCACGATCATATCGAGATTTTTCTCTCGCAGCTTTTTCAGCGCATACGCTTGTGCCGCGTCTCCTTTTTCAAGCGCAAATCCAACAATAATTTGATTCGGTCGTTTCCATTTGCCAATCTCAGCGAGAATATCGGGCGTTTTTCGAAGCGTAAGTGTCATCGTTTCCGAAGTGCCTTTTTTAAGCTTCTCGCTGCTCGATTCTTCTGGCGCAAAATCGGATACAGCGGCGCTCATGATGATAATATCGGCTTGTGACGCTTCCGCACGCACAGCGGTCAACATTTCCTCCGCCGTTTCTATATTGATCTGTGTAACCCCTTCCTTTTCCAGGAGGGGGAATTGGATGGCCGGCCCCATGATGAGCATAACATCCGCGCCCATGCGCTTTGCTTCGAGTGCCAGGGCCGCAGCCATCTTGCCACTCGACCGGTTCCCAATAAAGCGCACCGCGTCGATTGGCTCATAGGTCGGGCCGCCAGTAATGAGAATTGTTTTGCCCCGCAGGACCTGCTCGCGTAAGCCGGTTTCGCGTAGGCCGGCGCTTCCAGTCCGACCGATTCGGCGGATAAATTCTCGCGCAATCTCTTCCGGCTCCGGCATTCGTCCCATTCCTGTCAACCCGCTCGCTAATTTTCCAGTCACCGGCTCGATGATGAACACGCCCTTCGTTTTTAGCCATGCCAAATTCTCCTGCACGGCCGGCTGCAACCACATATCCTCATCCATCGCGGGTACGAGGACAAGCGGCGTCCCGCGCGGCAGCGAGGCGGCGGCAAGCATCACGGCATTATCGTATATCCCCGCGCGCAGCATTCCAATCGCCGAAGCTGAGCACGGCGCGAGGAGCATCGCATCCGCGCTTCGAGCAAGATGGACATGCCAGGTAATTGATTTATCAATCCCCCCCGCCTCAAGGCGGGGGGCGGGGGGTGGTTGATCCCGGTGCGAGAAGATACTTGAGATCACCGGCTGCCCCGTCGATTCTGCCATCGCTTCGGTCGTCACGAATTGCTCGGCACTCTCGGTCATTACGCATGTTACGGTGCCGCCCGCTTGCCGAAGCTCCCATGCGATCGCCGGAACCTTGATCGCCGCGATCGAGCCGGTTACGCCGAGAATAATTCGCTTACCTCCTAATTCCCCCATAATTGTGCGCTACTAACGAGGAATCGCCCCATTTAATTAAGATGCTTTTCTCGCTCAAAAATTGCCTCTACAGATGGTTTACACATACCCATTTTTCGAGGCCGAAGATAAGAGTGGAATGAATGTAGCCGCCCTTCGGACTGCCAAAAACAATTTTCTTCCAGCCGTTAATTAAAGTTCGTATATTATAGTTTACACTGTTTCGTAACTTCATGGCCTCTGGGGCCGTTTGCGCCGAACGTCCTTCGGATGATCGATCCTCCGACGTTCCGCGCCGATTTCATTAGCATTTTTTTACTACATGCAGGACGAATTCCACGCAGAAGACCAGCCGGAAGTAACTCCCGGCGAATCCACCACCGAGCCGATCGTGGCGAACGATACCGCGACTGAAACCCCTTCTACTCCATCCGAAGCACCTGCTGCCGTACGTCCGGCGGCGACCGCCAGCAGCTATCGTGACATTATTGCCGAGCGTCTCGCGCGGAAGGCTGGCGCAGCCCCGAGCGGTTCAACTCCCAGCCCCATAGCGCATTCCTCGGACGTCGAGTGGGCACCCCGACCCGTCCTTGAAACGAAAGCCGCGCGTTCCACTTCCTCGCGGGAAGGGGGAGAGGCATCGACCGGAAGACTTCCATCCACGATCGAGGAAGGTACGAAGCTTCAGGAGATTCCAGCCTCGGAAGCAATTTCCGAATTAGATGCAGCATCTCAAGGTCCGATTTCGGGCCGCGAGCGAGCGCTCCTGCGTCAACAGGAACGTGCGGCGCTCCGGCGTGGCGAGCGATCGGCAACCAAGCCGCGCCAACCGATGCGAGAAGCGGAGATGCAAGTTTCAGAAGAGCTTCCCTTTCATGCGGAATCGGACGAGCCGATGGCTTCGGAAGAAACGCCCCAACCCGAAACGGATGTGATCGCGGCGCGACTTGCGAGAAAAGGCGGGGACCGCGGCCCTCGACGCCCCGAACGCGTGCGCTCGGAAGATCCGTTGGCCGAAGATCATTCGACCAATGATCGGGCAGGCATTGATCGGACAGGCGCTGATCGGGCCGGCGAAGAGCCGAGGCGCCGGGAAGCACGACGGGAGACTTCACCCGAAGCCATGCGGCCAGAGTCCGCGTCCGAATCCACGCCAGCGCAGGCAGGTCTTACGCTCCGAACCTCACGCCCTCAACGAGAGCGGGAGGAGCCTCGCCGGCGCGAACCGGCTTCGCCAAGGCGCCCCGAAGCAAAGCCGGCGGTGCTTGCCGCCCAACCCCGAGCCTCGGCCGCCGCGGAGCGAATTGCTGCCGGCACGGAAGAGAAGGGCGCCGGAGCTGCCGTGGGACTGGCGATGAAGTTAGGAATTTCGGTCGTCATCCCACTCTATAATGAGCAGGATTCGTTGCGCGAATTAACGGCCGCGCTAAAGCAGCAATGTATGCGCCTGGCCGGGCCAAAATACGAAATCCTTTATATCAATGATGGTTCGACCGACCGCTCCGGTGAAATTTTAGAGGATATTCTCGCGACCAGTTCGCGCGTGAGCACCATCTCGTTCCGCCGCAACCTGGGGAAATCGGCCGCCCTTGCCGCCGGATTCGCAGAAGCGCAATACGGCATCGTTATTACGATGGACGCGGACCTACAGGACGATCCTCGCGAATTCGTGAACCTGATTGCAAAGCTTGCGGAAGGCTACGATCTGGTGAGCGGCTGGAAAAAGAAACGCCACGACCCCGTGAGCAAAACGGGGCCGAGCAAATTCTTCAACTGGGTAACGGGTATGTTTAGCGGCATTCGGCTGCACGATTTTAATTGTGGTCTTAAAGCTTATCGTAAGGAAGTGACCGACAGCCTGCAGGTCTATGGGGAGTTGCACCGTTATTTGCCGGCGCTCGCGTATTGGCAGGGATTCCGCGTTACAGAAATTCCGGTCACGCATCATCCCCGCAAATTCGGTAAATCCAAATTTGGGTCGAGCCGATTTTTCAAAGGATTCTTAGATTTAATGAGCATCGTCTTTACGAACCGTTATGGCAAGCGTCCGCTGCATCTTTTCGGGACGATCGGCACGCTGATGGCCGTTGCGGGATTTGTTATTGACATTTGGCTTACGGTCGAATGGGCACTGGGACTAACCTCGCTTTCGAACCGACCCATTTTGCTTCTCGGACTGCTCCTGATTCTGGTCGGCGTCCAGCTTATCTCACTCGGATTGCTGGGCGAGATGATCGTTAAAAATGCTGCTTCGAGATCGAGCATTACGTATCAAAAGGAAAAAGGCCGGCCTTCAGCCGAGGCACAGGAACGCCGTGCTTCACGTTCGGCACGAATGGCGCGGGTAGGCAGCCGTCCGCGTCCGGCTGGTTCGGAACGGCGCGCGCAACCACGGCGGAGTTAGAATTGAATCCGAGTTTTTATCACGCCGATTGCCGCTTTTTTCGCGGCGATATTCCCTGCGCTCCAAATAAGCGCGAAGGCGTCCATTGCGATGGATGCCCCTATTACGCTCCTGTAACCGAGAATATCCTTATTATTAAGCTCGGCGCCGCGGGGGATGTGCTGCGTACGACGCCCATCCTTACGCCGCTTCGCAATGCACATCCGCGCGCGAGAATTTGGTGGCTCACCCATTCGCCGGAGTTGGTGCCGGCATCGCTCGTGGATCGGATCATGACGTGGAAATCGGAGAATCTGGAGATCTTGCAATCGCTACAATTTTCACGAATCCTCAATCTCGATAAAGATCATTACGCCTGTGCGCTTGCTTCACGGCTTCGCGCGGATAGCAAAGAAGGATTTATCCTCGGAAAATTCGGCGAAGCCGAGCCGGCAAACGATCTGGCAAAAGCAAAATTCATCACCGGAATTTTCGATGATGTGAGCCTCGCCAACCGTAAGAATTACCCGACGGAGCTATTCGAAATTTGTGGCTATGAGTTCGCCGGCGAAGAATATATTCTCGATCTGCCGCCAGCGGAAGAATTTCCCAATCTCGATTGCTCGCGGCCCATTGCGGGCCTAAACACCGGCGCGGGCGCGCGCTGGACTTCGCGGCTTTGGAGCATCGAGCATTGGGTCGAGCTTGCGAAACGCCTGCACGCTTCCGGCAAAAATGTTTTGCTTCTGGGCGGCCCGGAGGAAGACGCGCGCAATCGCGAAATTCAGCATCGCACGGGTGGCGCGGCGCAATACCTCGGATATTTCAATCTACCGCAGTTTATTTCTCTCATGCAATATTGCGAGGTGGTCGTCACGGGCGTTACGATGGGGATGCACCTTGCCATTGCGTTGAAGAAGAAGATTGTCCTCATTAATAATATTTTCAATCCCTACGAGTTTGGCGATCTGTATGGACTGGGCGAGATTGTACAGCCCGATTCTCCCTGCAAGTGCTTCTTCCGAGGCCAGTGCATCAATCCCGATTATTTCTGCCTCGACCGGCTTCCTGTTGACAAGCTGTTTGCCGCAGTCGAGCGCGTTGGGAAAACGGAGCGCAGCCGGCATTATCAGGAGCCGCTTTCGGTGCCTGGGATGATCGTGGCTTTGTAGTTGTGATCTTCGGGTCGCGGCGAATCCTCGGAACCAACTGTGAGTCCACGCAACTTCTATACATAATATTTCATCTCTTTTATAGGTGTCCAGAATGATTACGAGACTTCCACTACCCCTTATTTTCGGTGCTGTGTTAATGGCAGGCTGCGTCCATAATTCTGGGAACCCAACTGGTCCGGGACTGACAGAAGAGAAAGGTATGGGAAGGATTGCATGCTCGATGATGAGCGGTCCTTCCAACGGCACGGGCTCTTATGAGGCGATTATTGACTCAACCGGGGCAATCATTCAGAATATTCAATCACGGCTCACGCCAGCTCTTCAGGGTGGTGCTGGTTGGAGTTCGGGGAACGGGAGATTTGTCTGGATAGCAGAAGATAGCTCCGATCCCGGCGGGCTCGCGGAAGTAGTCGTGAGCGATAACAGCGGCATTACGAACACACCGATTTTTGAAACACACAATGACACGTTGCTCTTTCCTCCGTCCATCTCAGCGGACGGTTCCAGAGTCGCGATTGTAACCCGGTATGGCTCACCTCCCAGTTACATGGAATACATGAAGCTGACGGTAATGACGCTCGAAGAATCTGGAGACAGTATTCGCGCGGTAGATCAGAATGTCATCACAACCTTTCTTCCCCGAAACGCATCTATTGCACTATCGCCGGATGGCAGCCAAGCGGCATTCGATGACACTACGGGCAATCTCGTGGTCGTCTCTACCGATGGCAGCGAAGATTCTAAAATCATAACATCGTTGCGAGGCGCCGACGGTTGGTATTTAAATGGATGGACGATAGATTGGTCGAGTAAAAACGAATTGGCTTTAGGGAGTGGAGGAATTATTCGCGTGGTCAGCGCGGAGGGCGGGAATCTAACCGTTGTCGATAGCGGATCCGGTTACCCGAAATGGTCTCCTGATGGTGCGATGCTTGCCTATTCAAGCATGAGCGACGATATCTTGGTGACATCGGATTTGGGCAAGACAAAGACAAATCTGACGAACGATGCGCAGGGTAATGGAGCGCCGTCGTGGTCGCCGGATGGGAACAAGATTGCCTATACCTCTAATATGGGATCGTTTTTTGGGCAACCGGGGCCTTCTCCTTCTGTTATTTCAGTCTCTCTGGCGAACGGGGCAAAACACACTCTGCTCTCCCATGCAGCCTTGGGAGTGTGGCTCCGGTAAAGCGGTTCACCGTATTGCTAAGGTTTAGCCGTGACTGAAGAACGCGGCCACGAATTCACGTTTCCAAACTCCTCGTCCTGGAATCCCTTATATTAGTATTGCAGTTGAGGGGCACCTATACCATGTCAAATACAAAAGAAAGTACGGCGGCGGCGGAAAAGCTCACGCCGCTCATGAAGCAGTACCACTCCATCAAGGCGAAATACCCGGAGACCGTACTGTTTTTTCGCATGGGCGATTTTTTCGAGACCTTCGGTCCGGACGCGGTCATTACCTCGAAGGTTACCGGCATCGTACTTACGAAGCGTGGCAATGGCTCGGCGAGTGAAGTCGAGCTTGCAGGGTTTCCGCATCACCAACTGGATGCTTATTTGCCAAAAATGATCCGCGCAGGATATCGTGTGGCGGTGTGCGAACAATTGGAAGATCCGAAACTTGCGAAGGGGATCGTGAAACGCGATGTGGTCGAAGTGGTGACGCCCGGTGTGCAGACGAGTGAGAAACTCTTGGAGATTTCACGAAATACCTATGCCGGCGCGATCGTCGTGCAAGCTGGAGTTGCGGGAATTGCATACGCCGATGTTTCGACGGGGGAGTTCGTCGCGGGCGAAATTCAAGAGTCGCAGCTTGCGGAGCATCTCGATACTATTGGACTTTCGGAACTCCTCGTTGCAAGAAAGGATGTGAGCAAAGTGGAGCTGGCGCCCTATTTTATCGCGCTCTCCCGCAAGCCGTCGATCACAAAACGTGAAGAGTGGATATTCCACGAGGAGACCGCACGGGAACTGCTCTTGCAACATTTCAAAACCACGACGCTCAAAGGTTTTGGCATTGACGATCTATCGCTGGGTGTGATTGCCGCTGGCGCAGTACTCGATTATTTGCGCGAGACGCGCTCGGAAGCAAGCCTCGGCCATGTCACGCACATTTCGCGCTACGAGGCGAAAGACTATCTCGCGCTCGACCAGACGACGCGGCGCAACCTCGAAATTTTCGCGCCGATCATGGGCGATGCGAAAGATGCTTCGCTCCTCGCCGTGCTCGATGAAACAGCAACACCGATGGGCGCGCGGCAATTGCGCCAATGGCTGGCGCGACCGCTTCGAAGCAAAGAACGAATTGAGCACCGTCTCGATGCCGTGGAGCTTTTATGTCAGCAGCGTGAGCTTCGCGATAAAATTCGTATGGAATTACGCGAGCTTGGCGACATCGAGCGCCTCGTGGGGCGCTTCGCCAGCGCGCGTATTCTTTCCCCGAGGGATTTTCTTTCGCTCAAATTTTCGCTGTGGCATCTTCCGGAGATTAAAGCATTTGCAACACAATTGACCGAGGACTCACGTGAGGGAAAGAAACAAATACTCAGCACGATTGCGACCCAACTCAGTCCGCTCGGTCCGCTGGCCGAAGAAATAGATAAGATTATTTCTCCCGAACCTCCGGCAACGATCGCGCACCTGGGCCTTATTCGCGATGGGGCGAATGTGGAACTGGACGAACTTCGCGCCCTCACACGTAACAGCCGAGAGGGTCTCACGCAAATTCAGGCGCGCGAGCGCGACCGTACCGGTATTTCGTCGCTCAAAGTCGATTACAATAATGTCTTCGGATATTTCATCGAGGTCTCGAAAGCAAACGTGGCGAAAGTTCCGGCGGACTACGAGCGCCGGCAAACGATGACGAATGCAGAACGGTACATTACGCAGGAGCTAAAAGATTTTGAAGCGAAAATTCTTGGCGCGGAAGAACGGATGCAAATCATCGAGCGCGAAACCATTGAACGACTTCGCGCCCGAATTCTGGAAGACATGCAGCCACTCCAGCGCAATGCGGAAGTGCTTGCTGTCCTCGACGTTCTCGCCACATTCTCCGCGCTTGCGACGAAGATGAAATGGCGACGGCCCGAATTTAACGAGACCGGCGAATTTGTGATCGAGCAGGGACGGCATCCTGTAGTCGAAAAGCTTCTGCCCGTGGGCGAGCGATTCACGCCGAACAGCGTAATGTTCGCGCCGGGCGAATTCGAATTTTATATTATTACCGGACCGAATATGTCGGGTAAATCGGTCTATCTTCGGCAAACCGGGATTCTTGCCTACCTTGCGCACACCGGGTCGTTTGTTCCAGCCGAGCGCGCATCGTTTCCAATCCTCGACCGAATTTTCACCCGCGTTGGTGCAAGCGATAACGTCGCGAGCGGCGAATCGACATTTTTGGTCGAGATGAATGAAGCCGCTAATATCCTGAGCAACGCCACGAAAAATTCTCTTTTACTCTTCGACGAATTAGGCCGCGGCACTTCTACGTTCGATGGCATTTCCATCGCCTGGGCGATTGCGGAATATATTCACGATAATCTCTCCGGCGCGCGCACGCTTTTCGCCACCCATTATCACGAGTTGAACGCGCTCGCGGATAGAAACCCCCGCATTCACAACCTAAAAGTGGAAGTGCGCGAAGCCGAAGGCAAAGTGCATTTTCTGCACAAGATCGCGCCGGGATTTGCGGATCATTCGTATGGCATTGAAGTCGCGGCGATGGCGGGAATTCCGCCGGAAGTCATCGACCGCGCGCGTGAAATTCTCCATTCGCTCGAAGCGAGCGAGCTTCAGATCGCGGAAGCCAATATCCAGCGCGCAATACCCTTTGCCCAACGCATGACCCGCGAAGAACGCGATGCGAAACTAAAAAAAGCATTTGGGGATGAACAAGCGGACGGTATTGCGGGCGAATTGAGAAGTCTCGATCTTAATAGCCTTACACCCATCGCAGCGATGAATAAAATTGCGGAATGGAAGAAGAACCTGGATTACGCGGATTAAGGGGGATTACGCGGACGATTTTTCGGATTGGATTGTGGTTCCTCTTCGAAAGCTGTGCGATGATGCTTTTCCGGGAATGGCAATTAGTAGAGTTGTATCGACGAGGGCATTTCGCAAAATCAATCCTTTAATCGTCTGCGTAATCCCCCTTAATCCGCGTAATCCTGGTTCTGTCCCGTTCAGGCCACTATTTTCGGCGGCAAATACGCACGCAGCACTCCGCGCATCCCCGGCACCTCGAAACGCGTTAGCTCATAGAGCGCCACGGCACTCTTCTTCATTTCCATTGCTTGTTCCGTGCCACTCACCAGCACACTCGCGAGTTTCGAAAAGAGCGGGTCGTGACCGGCAATCATCAGCACTTCGCAGGAATCTTTTTTCGATGCGATAATGGACATCGCGCTTTCGAGTCCCGACCCGGGACGCAGCCCCGCGTTGATTTCGAATTTCGCCTTCGGCGCGAACTCTTCGGCCATGATACGCGCTGTTTGTTCCGCACGCGGAAGGGGACTGGTCACGATAATTTCCGGCGGGTCGAATTCCGCACGCTTCAAGAGTTGCGCCATGGCAATTGTTACACGAACGCCTTTTTTCGAAAGCACGCGATCGTCATCGCTTTCGGCCGGCGTATCGGCATCGCCGTGGCGGACTAAATAGAGAAGCATAAAACCTGAACCTGGATTACGCGGATTAAGATGGATTACGCGGATGTAACGACTCGTCATTGCGAGGAGAGCGAATCGACCGAAGGGAGATTGGCTCGACGAAGCAATCCGTTGTTTGACATATGGGATTACTTCGTCGTCCCTTCGGGACTCCTCGCAATGACACTCGTGTTTGCAATGATATTCTCCGGTTGTGCCCGTCAGCCCGCTCCGCCGCGGATGTCGGATTCCGTCGCTACTGCAAATTCCGTGCAACGAATGGAAGGCAAGCACTTCCGTATCTTTCGCGGCCCCGCCGATGTGTTAGGCGACACCACGAAAAATGAACGAAAGCCGCCGATGGTCAGGGAGCCATAGTCGGCTCGGTTCGCTCTGCTGGGTTCAAGCTCATTACGGCCCTCCCCGGAATTCGCTTTACTCCTGAACCGCGTACAATCCATTCCCACGGCATATACGGCGGGCGGCCATTGATAAATTCGAAATTGTCAAATCGGTCAACCCAACCAATGAAGGAGGGAGGCGAGAACATGAACGTTACCGGCTGGTCTTCAACGATAATATGCTGAATTTGATGGCTCATATCGAATCGCTTTGCTTTATCCGGTTCTGTTTGCATATCGGCTAACAGTTTGTCAGCAGCAGGATCGCTAAAGCCATAGAAGTTCGATCCTTTATTCGCAATCTGGGAGGAATGCCAAAGCTGGAAAATGTCATCTTCCACTCCTGCATTGCCGATCCAAGCGCTATAACATGCATCGTAATTATGCGACTTTTGATTCTCGAGATAAACTGACCATTCGATTTCCTGAACTCCTGCGTCGATCCCAACTTTTTTTAATTCCTGCGATACGACAAGTAGTATCTGCTTTCTCGATTCATTTCCACTGTTGACCTGGAAAGTAAACTTGAATGGAGTTACCTTTCCATCGATCGTTTTTTGGAGAATACCGTCGGAACCAGGTGTCCAGCCATCCTCGGCAAGCAATTTCTTTCCAGCTTCTACATTAAAGGAAGACTCTTTGACGGTCGCATCGAAGTTCGGTTGCGTGGGTGCGACTGGGCCATCCTGGAGTTTTGCTAAACCGTGTAAAACCTTATCTCGGATTTCTTCTCGGTTCACAAGCATCGTAAGCGCCTGGCGGGTTTTTTTAGACCGAAACAAAGGCCGCTGATTATTCCATGCGAGGTAGCTATAAGCATTCTCATAAACCGTGTCCTTCTTGAGACCTTTAAGCGTAGCGGTATCGAATGAGTTTAAGTATTGCGAAGCGTTCAGGCCTTCCGTAATGTCAATGTCTTTAGCTTTTAGAGCCGTGAGCGTTGCATTTTGATCCTTGATCGTCTTGAAAATAATTTTGTCGGGATAGGCTTCGCCCCATGCATGATTTTTACCCCAATAATTCGTGTCTTTCTGGAGAGTAATTCTATCGTTCGTGATCCACTGCAGGAACTTATATGGACCGGAGCCGACCAGGTAGGATGAATCTCTTCCAATTTTCTCGTCCTGAAACCAAGTCGCGAAATCCGCGAGGGCGGGATTCTTTGAATTTGGATCGTGAAGATCGGCCCACGACATTTTATCGGTCAGCCCCTTTGGATCGAAAATATGTTTTGGAAGAATCTTAACATAATTGATAATGTATTCCATGTCGTAGCGATACTTCCGAAAATGAAGAGCAACTTGACTCTGATCTCCATTCGGATAGTATGCGCTATCGAGATCGGGATTGAAATACCCCCGGATCGCAGAGGCATTGATAATCATCGGGTTCATTACCGTTTTATAAGAGAAAATAATGTCCGCAGCGGTGACAGGCTGGCCGTCAGACCAATGTGCGCCACGGTCCATCTTGAACGTCCAGGTAAGGTGATCGGGACTTTCTACCGGTAGCTCGGCAAGACCCGGAATAAAAGCAAGCGTTCTTGGATTTGATCCAGTCAGAGTTTCCCAAATAAGAGCTTGTACATAGGTTGCGGAGTTATCGGTCGATAGATAGGGATTCATCCGGTCGATGTCACTCAGGACATGCCACACGACTTTATTCTCCGTCGATAGCCCGTTGGCCGGGCCGCCGGCAGTATGGCAACTGGCGAAAAGGGTGGCGGAGAGGAGGAGGGTAGCGAGATAGAATGCGTTTTTTCGTTGAGTCATGGTCATAAAGAAATTGAGACTACAAAAATACGAAAGAATCGGGGCAAGAACCTGGATTGTGCGGATTAGGATCAGAACCTGGATTTCGCGGATTAAAGGGGATTACGCGGACGATTTATGGGATTTGACTCAGGCTTTGATACTATTTGCGGGTTGTTAATTGCCGGGCTATGGAAGCTGAAACAATAGCTGATGCGTAAGATCAAAAAAATTAATCCGGCAAATCGTCCGTGTAATCCCCCTTAATCCGTGTAATCCAGGTTCTTCCCCACGGTATCGTCTGAAAGGCCTCACGTTCTTCCTCGAGCCGCGATTCGTGGGCGTGCAGCAGATCGCTGCGGGTCAGGATGCCGACGACCTTTAGCGGGTCTTCGCGCAAGACGACTGGCAGCCGCCCGACTTTTTCCATCACCATCAGGTCTGCCGCTTCACGGAGCGTGTTATCTTCGAAGACTACGGCGGGCGCGCGATGAATGGCGGTGCCGATTGTTTCCTCCTCGTCCCGGTCGGCGGAGAAAATCTCTTTCCGCGAAATAACGCCCGCGAGTTCGCCCTGCTCATCGAGCACGGGCCAGCCGCCATGTTCCGATCCTTCCGAATGCGCTCGGCACCACGCGCGGACTTCTCCGACGCTCTGCGTATCCCGAAGGCTCATTACTTGCCGTGAAAGACTGCCCCGAACGAGCGTTCGGGCAAGATGGTCCGCGCCATAATCGGAAGGGACCCGCAGGCCGCGGCGCGCGATTTTTTCGGTCATGATCGTATGCTTCATCAGCGTGGAGGAAATGAGATAGGCTGCCGCGCATCCACCCAATAGTGGCAAGAGTCCTGAGGATTGCAATGTAGTCTCGAACGCAAAGATGACCGAGGCAAGCAGCGCACGCGAAGCGCCGGCGAACATGGCCGCCATTCCGATAAGGCCGGCCATGCGCGGATCGATATGAAGGTGAGGAAAAACGATCTGAAGTCCAATGGCTATCGCTGCGCCGAGCGCGCCGCCGATAGTGAAGAGTGGCGCGAGCGTGCCGCCGGAGGTGCCGCTTCCCAATGCAATGGACCAGCTTAAAAATTTGAACACACAGAGCAAGAGCAACGCTTCGCTTGTGAACGACCCATTCAGGAAACCGGAAATATTATCGTAACCGACGCCCATGGTGCGCGGGACAAAATACCCGATTACCCCGACGAACACCCCGCCAATAGCCGGCCACCACATCCAATGAATGTGGAATCGGCCATGCTCTAATTTTTCGAAGAGATCTTCGATCCAATAAACGGCACGCGTGAGCCAAACGGAGATAAGGCCAATGGCCGCGCCGATCAACACATAGGTAACGATTGCGCCTTCGGTTGGCGTTGGCAGGATCGGCATAGCGAAGACGGGCTTAAGACCTTCGAAGAATATTCGGATTGCCGTCGCCGCAACGGCGGCAATGGCGACGGGAATAAACGAGCGCGCGCGAAATTCGAAGAGGAGCAGTTCGATCGCGAGCAGCACCGCCGAAACCGGTGAGCCGAAGATCGCCGCCATACCGGCCGCAGCGCCCGCCGCGAGTAGCGCTTTGCGCTCATCCGCCGTCGTCTTCAAAAGCTGCCCCAGGAGCGAACCGACCGCGCCGCCCGTCGCAATGATCGGTCCTTCGGCACCGAAGGGACCGCCGGTTCCGATCGAAACGGCCGCCGAAAGCGGCTTCAAAATCGTAATGCGCGGTGGAATGCGGCTTTGGTTAAGCAGCACTTGCTCCATGGTTTCGGGAATGCCATGCCCGCGAATTGCCTTCGAACCGTAGCGTGCCATAATGCCTACGATAATTCCACCAACGATGGGCACTGCAATTACCCACAGTCCGAGGTGATTTTCCGAAGGGGAGGAAAAATGGCCGGAGATCTCGCCATAAAACGAGAGGTTCGTCACGAAGCCAATCATCGAGGTGACGATCTGCGAAATAAATCCGGCGCAAATGCCGATAATTGCGGCGAGCCCCGTAATTGTCAGCAAGCGTGAATCGCCGATAGCAGCGCTCGCCGGCATTCGAATCCTAGAAATTTTTTCCTGCTTCTCGACTGTCATGTTATTTCCGTTTACTTTCAAGAAAAAGTTGAGGCTCGACTTCGGAAAGTCCGGCATCCAGCAGGACTCGCCTCAACAGGGAAACAAGTTGATCCCGGTCCGCTCGCGACATTTTTTTTAAGGCATTTACGAGCCGGTCCTGCACGGTCTCGGGCGAATCCCGGAGTTTGGCCTCGCCTTCTTTCGTGATTGAAAGCATTTGCACTCGCGCATCCTCCGCCGAACGGACGCGCGACACCAGTTTCTTTTTCACCAATTTCGATACCACGACGGAAATCGTACTTTGGTGGGTATGGGTAGCGGCGGCCAGCTCATTCACTGTCATTGCCGTTGCTCCCCGAAGTTTTTCCATTACAAAAAGCTGCGCCCCGGTGAGTCCAACCTGCTCTTCCGAATTGCGAGAGCCCATCTGTAAACCATGGACTAATACCCGAAATCCGTCGAGTATTTCCGAGAGAATAAAATCTGGCATTTTGGTATTGTATTGATACCAATTATATTGGCATCAATATAACTGTACCGAAGGCGTAATCGTTTCGCGGCAGTAGGACTGTGTGATGCGAATCCAGGTTCTTGTTTGTGGTCAGACCTCGGCCGTCAGTGGCTCGGTGATGCGTCGCGAAGCGTCCTTCAATTCGACCCATTTCTCAGAGAGATAGGGGATATATTCCGTCGCCGTAACGAAGCTCCAGACATATGCGACGATCGAATAGAGCGCGCCAATGGTGAAGCGGTCGAGATCGATCGAGATATAAAGAGTCGAAAGGAACATAATAAGAAGAAACGCGCGAACAACGCCGTAGCTCATCGTCGAGCGCTTCGAGTAACGGATTTCCAAGTCCGCGATCTCATCGTAATAGGAACGAATTTTCACCGGCTCGCGCGTGGAAAAAACGTTGTACTCATCTTCGTAACGGTCGTGCAGGGTAACTTGAATATTTTGAAGCAAACTCATGTAATATTTGCTCCCAAAGAGGACCAGGACGATGAGAACGCCTCCAACAGCGCTTAACCGCCAGTCGAACAGCCCCAACGCGATCACTGCGCCGCCGACGGCGATCAATTGTTCTAAAAATTCGGGGACATTATATTGAAAGAACTCGATATTGTTCCATGCCATGGAACTTCGAGCGGCTACTCTCGAAAGGTCCTCACCTTGCGCGAGCTGCCGAGCGACGACGTCGCTCGAGAGATTCGCAAACATCTTTGTATAAATCCGCGTGTCGTAAAGCCGGCGAAATCCGCCCAACCCCGAGTTCGCGAGAAACAGAAGCACCCATGGAATGAGCGGTGGCAGAAAGAGACCGATATTTCGAGTGATGTAATAGCCCAGTGGCTGGGTCCGTTTTGGCGGGGGACTGGTCCCTGCGGGCTTACCTGGACCGGGATTTTTTTGCGTTAGGAGCGCTTTACGAATCGAATCCATTGCAGCCTCGCGCGTCAGATGATGGAGCATCCGCCGTCGATGGCTGCGAATAGAATCCAGCCGCGCCAGCTTTCGGCGAACGCTATCGATGTGCGCGCGTTCGGGAGTCCCTTCCGGTGGAAGCGGAACGATCGAGGAATCTTGCTCGGAAGACGATCGACCGTAGGATAACCGCTGATCGGCTTTATGTTTTTTGCCAACCACGAACGACGCGAGGTGGATGAAGGAAGCCGGATGCTCGCCTATGGCCGGCTCTCTCACTTGTGGATTGCTTTGCTTGGGCTCCGAGGACGGTTCGAGAAAGGACCGTAGCGAATCGCCGTGGCGCATGGAATCGACAATGCGAAAGGAGTCCAGCAAGTGGGTGCGCACGGAATCGGCAACCTGGCGAAGTTGAATATTCGTGATACTCGAATCGACCTCCTCTTCGATCCGATTGGTTTCCCGAAGCCCATCGATGGCCTTTCCGAAAACGTACGGCTCCGCAATCTCCGCGAAATTCTCGAACACGACGAGCGCGAACGCGAAAATTATCTGAAGCCGATATTGCCGGTAAAGCCGCTTGATCATGGAAGAATTATCAGAACCACGATTTTGCGAGATTAATTAGATTCCTCTGATCGTTATGGGATGAAGGAACATCTCATTAATCTCGAAAATCTCCCCAAATCCTGGTTCTGACATGGGCGTTGTTATCATCACTGGCGGCACGAAGGGCTTAGGGCGCGCATCGGTTAAAAAATGGCTGGGCGAAGGCTGGCACGTCGCCACGTGCGCGCGCGACGAGGCCGATCTCGCATTGCTCGAATCCGAAATGAGCAATCCAAATCTTTTGACTCAGGCGTTAGACGTGAGGGAATCCGTGGCCGTTCGAGGCTTTGTGGAACGGGTGTTGGACAAATGGAATGGCATCGACGTTCTCATCAATAACGCGAGTATTCTTGGGCCACGAGAAACCATCGAAGAATATTCGGAGGAAGTCTGGAGAGAGGTGATCGAGATTAATTTAAATGGCGCGTTTTATTTTGCGAAAGCAGTTTTGCGGCCCATGCTCGAAGCAAAGAGCGGGGTCATTATCAATATCACGAGCGGCGCAGGGGTCAAAGGCAAGAAACGGTGGGGCGCTTACGCGGCCAGCAAATTCGCGCTCGAAGGATTTACGCAGGTGCTTCGCGATGAACTTTTGGATTCCCACATTCGCGTCCATGCGTTCGATCCCGGCGCGATGCAAACCAGCATGCGTGCCGCCGCTTATCCGAACGAAGACCCCGCGCAGCATCCCGCTCCGGAAGCTATCGCCCGCATCCTTTTCGATATTGCCGCCGTGTATGAGCCAACGATGGCGCGGCTGACGGCGGGGGAGTATTTGTAATTTTGTAGCCGTGACCGTTAGGTCGCGGCGAAAGAACACCATCGTTGGGAATTCGCCGTGACTTAAAAGTCACGGCTACAAACGCGCCGTGCATGAGCCAATGATTGGGCGGTTCGTGGGGGAATATTTGTGATTACTTGTGGAAACGGATCATGACATAACGATGAACTGTTGAATCGGCAAAATTCGCTGTTGCCTGAAAAGTTTGGTCGCCTTGTCCATCACTACAAAACCGCACCTTATCCGAAATACTATTTTCGTAATGAGCGTTTTTTACAAGGTCTTCTTTTGCTTCAAAAATAACCTCGGTTTCTGATTCACGGATGAAAGGCACATTTTCCGTGCTACATGTAGTGCTTGAGGTTGACCAGCATCCACCGGCAACAAGTCCATTCTCAAAATCTTGTTCTTGCTTTGTAAAACCGACTCGCTGCGAGAATCTGATTAACTTAGATAAATTTGTATCCACGAGTCCGCTCAATGAATCATCTCCACTTTCAGCATCCCATTCTCCATAGCCCGGCGTGAGGGTATCGTGATGTGATGTGTTGTAATTTGAGCCCATATTAAAGTTATCGCCGTTCCATGATAAAGGAATTAGTACCGGCGCTGCGCCACAGACACCTTCCCCCCAACATGCCGTAGAAGATGTATCTGTTCGACATTGAAAAATAAAATCAACATACGGCATCGATTGCAACAAGGCCAAATTGAAATGCCTCGCTGCCACATCTACCCTTCCAGATTGTGTACCGAGAGAATGATGATTTGATGTGTCTATTAAATCAGCTTTAACTGTAAAATCTCCTGGATTTAGATAGTAATGGATGATGGTATCATTTCTCGAAAGCAAAGAGGAGCTATCCCCGAATGACCATGTGTAAATCGAGGATGCGCTCAAAGGCGAGGTGGAAGCGACAATCATAGTTGCCGGATCGCCCCATTTGACGGCGGAGTCCGGCAATATCAATGTGAAGGCGGAAGACAGTGTGGTGGAAATCGGAGATTTGCACGATGGAATCATCGCCGCAAGCAAAAGCGCGGTGAAAAGAAGACGATTTTGATGCTTACCAAATCTCATGACACCCAAAGAACACATCGAATCCCGAAAAAAGCCACGCGGATTCATTTTTGACCTATGCCGTCAATCCTTCCGCGAACAGGGTATTCAAGCCTTCCGAATAATTCGGATGGACAAAAATCATTTCGGTGAGGTCGTGCGCGGTGAGTCCGCCGCACATGGCAATTTCGATCATGCTCAGAATTTCGCCTCCCTCGGCGCCGAAAATAGCGGCGCCCAATATTTTATCATCGGGCGCGACGATTGCTTTTAGCAGGCCCGTTTTATTGCCCGTTTCACTCGCCCGCGCAACGTGAGACATCGGCATTTTCGCCACGCGATGTGGAATGTTTTGTTTTATAGCATCCGCTTCGCTCAGTCCCACGCGCGAAAATTGCGGATCGATAAACATAGTGTAGGGAACAAGTCGTCCTTGCGTGGTGCGGTTCGCGCCGTGCAATACATTGTCGCGGACGATGCGGTAATCGTCATACGAAATATGGGTGAAGGCTGGGCCGCCATTGACATCACCCAGCGCGAAGACATTCGGCACATTCGTTTCAAGCCGGTCATTCACGGCGATGTAACCGCGCTCGTTCGTTGCAATTCCGGCCCGTTCGAGATGGAGCGCCTCGGTATTGGGAACTCGTCCCGCAGCATAGAGGACATGGGTGGCTGTGACCGCCGGGCCGGATGTGACCAGCTGAATCCGATTGCCATTCTTGTTTGCGCTCTTTACTTCCCTATCGAGAAGAATTTCAATTCCCTCCTCCGTCAAAACGTTTTGAATGGCGTCGGCCATATCGCGGTCTTCGTGTTTTAAAAATTCCGTCGCCATTTCGAGGACCGTTACGCGGGAGCCAAGTCTTCGAAAGAATTGCCCAAATTCGAGCGCAACATAACCTCCGCCAATGATCGCCAGATGTTCGGGCGATTTCAGATTCATCACCGACGTGGAATCGAGAATGCCGATTTCATTCGCGCCTTCGAATTTCGCCGGAGCAGGACGCCCGCCGGTATTGATAAAAATATATTTTGCACGAAGCTCGCGGTTGGCGCTTCCAGCCCGACCTTCGACTCTTATAGTATTCGCATCCACGAACGAAGCTTCGCCCCACACGAGTGTGGCGTTCTTCGTTTGCTCAGTTCGTCTTTTACCCGATTCCGACCAGGAACGAACGATCTCGTCTTTTCGGGCAATTATTTTTGGAAAATCGATCTCGATAGAGCCAACATTTATCCCAAGTTCTTTCGCGCGGCGAATCTCGTGCATGGCTTGGCTGCTTGCGATCAGCGTTTTCGTTGGCGTGCAGCCTTCGTTGATGCAGGTGCCACCAGCGTGCTCGCGCTCGATCATGGCAACCGTCCATCCGGCTTCTGCCAGATCGTGGAGCAGCGGGTTCCCGGCCTGTCCCGATCCGATAATGATGGCGTCGAACGTTTCCATCAATGTAAAGCTCGCTCCACTTCTTCTATGAAATTATCTTCCTGGATCGTTGCCACGATTTTTGAAATATCGGTCGAGATGATTCGGTCTTCTTCGAGCATCGGCACTTTATCGCGTATTAGTTCGCGTGCTTTGCCGCTTCCGTTCCCGGGCTGCAGCGGCGCGAGAAAGTCAATGCCCTGCGCCGCGCACAGCAATTCGATGGCAAGGACGGTCTCGACATTGTTCACCACATTTCGCAATTTCAGAGCCGAAATCGATCCCATTGAATTGTGATCTTCCATATTTCCGCTCGTTGGAATGGAATCGACGCTTGCCGGATGAGCAAGAACTTTATTTTCGCTGACCAACGCGGCGGCGGTATATTGCGCGAGCATATAGCCGGAATTCAGTCCGCCATGCTTAGTGAGAAACCGCGGCAGCCCATTCGAAAGCGCGCCGTTAACGAGCCGTTCCGTCCGGCGCTCGGAAATACTGGCAAGCTCGGAGAGCGCAATGGCGAGATAATCGAGCGCGAAGGCAATCGGCTCCCCATGGAAGTTTCCACCTTCGAGATGGAAACCGGGTAGCGACACCTCATACTCCATAGCCGAATCCGGAATCACCAAAGGATTATCCGTCGCCGAGTTTATTTCAATGGAAAGCGTTCGTTCTACGAATTCGATGGTATCGCGTACCGCGCCGTGGACTTGTGGGATGCAGCGGATGGAATACGCGTCCTGAACGCGCGGATCGTTTTCGCGGTGCGATTGGCGAATTTCACTCCCCGCGATAAGCCGGCGCATTCGCTCCGCGACAAATTGCTGACCGGTATGCGGCCGCGCAGCATGAATGCGCGGATCGAATGCGGTATCCGTTGCGCGTAAGGCTTCGAAGGACATTGCGCCGGCAATATCCGCGAGGTCTGCAAGCTGCTTCGCGCGATGGAGGGCCAGACAGCCAATGGCCGACATCATCTGCGTGCCGTTGATAAGGGCGAGGCCCTCTTTAGCTTCTAAAACCAATGGTTGAATTTCGGCTTGCCGCAAAGCTTCACCCGCTGGGATAACGGTCCTATGATTCGAAGGAGAAGCAACAGAAACATTTCCTTCCCCTGTCAGCGCGAGCGCCAGATGCGCGAGCGGCGCGAGATCGCCGGAAGAACCAACGCTTCCGCGCGAGGGAATTACCGGAAGAATATCCGCGACCAAAAATTTCAGAAGTTGCTCGATAACGATGAGCCGCACCCCGGAAAGGCCCTTCGCGAGCGCATTTGCGCGTAACAGCAGCATTGCACGGACGACTTCCGGCGTTAGGGGCTCGCCAACACCCGCGGAATGCGATCGCAAAAGATTTTGCTGAAGCGCGCGAAGTTCCTCGCGTGGAATATTGATATTCGCGAATTCTCCGAAGCCTGTCGTAATGCCGTAGATAATCTCTCCACGTTCCACCCACTCCTCGACAAGCTCACGCGAGCGAGCGATTTTCAGCTTCGCTTCCTCCGAAATACGAATGTCGTTTTCTTCGCCTCGCGCAACGCGGGCGACTTCCTCGATCATGAGGGAATTGCCGTCTATGATTATCACGGTACAAAAATACGAGATAGAATGGCCTCCATCCGATCAATGCGGGAAAACTTATGGGGAGTCGCGAATTGCGCGCGCCGTAGTAATTTGCGACGAGACGATCTGAAGGGAATCTACGTCACAGGTTGAGAGTGCGGGCGCGAAGGGATACCGTTCTTGCATTTTTCCCATGACGAGAAGCCCCCTCGCGCGAGGACCCTCGAAGACAGGGACCATGACATAATACGGTACGCCGATCACTCCTCGGACATGTTCTATTTCTGGTGTTACCGGAGTGGAAGCATTCACGAGCATTGATGCCTGATGCGTGTCGAGGTGGATGGGAATCGAAGGAAAGTTGTCTTTCGTGTACCCTCGAATCGCAAAGGGAATGTACACTTGAGGGCTAGCCTCACTCTGTGCGAACCCAAACACACGATCAGCGCCGAAGGCAGAATGAATAGCATCGAGCACGTGATCGATCATATCCTCGAAGCCGGAGATCGAAGCAAGCGAATGCGGAAGTTCAGCAAGAGCAGTAAGAGCCAGCGCCCGGGTGCGAAGTTGGGTTCGGAGATCGGTGATGATGTAGTCGCATTGGAGGTGCGCGCGGCTCAGTTCGTCGAACTGTTGTTTGAAGTAGGCCGCGGCATTGCCCGTCGAGGCGATTCCAAACCTTCCAATGGACTTGAGGATGCCTTCGAAATCCGAGAGGCGCGCGCGCTGGGTGCCGGCAAGCTCATACCGGATTTGTGTCGGCAACACCACTTCTTCGAGTTCGATCGGAAGAATCCGCTTCTTCGATTCGAAAGCCAGCGATAGTTCCCTACGGACATTATCGGACTCGACCGAGGATCTACTGAGCAGCACGATAAACGCCTTGCATTCATCGATGGCCTGGACGATCTCATTCGACCACGAGGTCGCCATATCGATACCCTGGTGATCGATCCAGACGGAAATCCCGGACATCGTAAACCGCTCCGCAAGCTCCGTTGCCTGCGGAGCATCTTTACGCGAATAGGAAAGAAATAGATCGTGTGGCACGTCGGACTTGAATGCATGGGAACATGCATGTTATGCGAAGCAGTGCCGCTCTGCGGTTAGGCTTCGGTCTCGGAGAACAGGCATAACACTCCGGTCCAATCCAAGGCCTGTATTGTCTTCCCAACCCGCGCGATTTCGACGCCCGAATAAATCCCAAGTAGCGGAACCGAATGATCCGTCATGGCCTGCTGAACTCCGGATGCCTCCTCCTGCTCCATACCGCAAAACTTTGCTGCCCGACCGAGGCAGTCGATGTAAAATGCAAAAAACGGTTTGAATGCTTCTCCCTGGTCCGCAAAATAAGCGTCAATATTCTCGCGAACGTAACCGAAATCGACGCTTCGGCGCATGAGTTGCACTTTGTCGCCAGCTTTCAAGTCAGGCTCGAACATGATGAGTGCCCGATGTTCCTCGTCGATTGCGAAGCAGAGTCGGTTTGCATAATTCTCTTCTCGAAAGGACATATAGGGATCGCCACGGTTGAGCCCGAGTGTGATGAAGAGCGGAAAATCTTTTGGGGAATACGGAGAATCGGGGCCGAGCAACGAGAGTATCTTATCAATCGCGGGCTCGCCGTCGATTTCGAAAACGACATTGCCCTCAGTCTTGGTGATCGTGTGATACCCTCCTACGGGTCTGCACCCATGCAGGATTAACGTTTCCATTTTTACTTTGCCGTTGGCGATCAACGCCGTGGCCATTTGCACAAACAGGCCATCCTTGGTCCATTCGTGACACGGCTGAGATAGAAAAGGGTCTGCCACGATTCCCACGCCAGCAATCTCCGGTAGAGTATTGCCACCACTCTTGATGGTTGCGATCAGAGCATTGACGAGCGGGGTGGCAAGATTCAGTGCCGGTGGCCCGAACTGGCTGGTCCGAGCGATCGAATCATAGAGAAGAATCATGCTCGCATTATCAGTAGCACCGGTATTTGCAACATGCTTCAGGTACTGCATTCCAAGCGAATGTCCGGCATCGGCTTCCCTGCCCACAACCGGCCCCGCCATCAGCACAGTCGAGTGAAACTTCCCTTTCGGAATACAGGCGATTCCTATTTCATATCCGCTATACGAAAGGCTTTCATTCGTAATAACGCCGACCGTCGAGCCGCCGAACAGCAGAACGTCGTTACCAACGACATCGCGGATTTCTCGCAGAACAATCTCCGGATCGTGCTGAGGCCCTGCAAAAAGGAATACACATTCGAACGGGCCGGATGTTTTCGAGAGCGCCTGCGCTATCGCTTCGCGCACGGCCTCCCGGGTTTGAATGAGGGAACTACTACCGACACCAATCGGGGACATAATATTAATAAATTAAAGAATGGGGCAGCACCAGAATACTTCTGTCTATTGGTCGCAGGGAACACGGAACCTGGTGAATCGTTACTTTTGCGTGGATATTCGGTGTTAGAATCCTTGCACCTTTCCTCGAAATCAATCATTATGGCATGAAGTGAAGTTATTTTACAACATCCGAAAGCTCTATACTCCGCTCGGTGTTTCTGGACGCCGCGGCGCGGAGATGGGGGAAATCGAGGAGATCGACAACGCGGCGATCTTCGTCGGCGATGATGGCTTAATACTAAGTGCGGGCTCACTTATCGAGGGTGTTGCGCCAGCGCCAGCCTATGGCAGTGGCGCAAACGTTCGCATCGAACGGATCGATTGTCGCGGACTTGTTGCGCTGCCTGGCTTTGTCGATTCGCATACGCACTGCGTTTTTGCCGGCGAGCGAAGTAAGGAATTTGCCATGCGGGCCGAAGGCAAATCTTATCAGGAAATCGCAGCGATGGGTGGGGGGATTCGAAGCAGTGTCCAGGATGTCCATGAAGCGTCCATTTCGTCCATCGCAGTGAACTCCAAGCCATTCATTCAAAAAGCACTTGCCCTGGGCACGACGACGATGGAAATAAAATCCGGCTATGGCCTTTCGACGGAAGGAGAACGAAAGCTCCTCGAAGCCGCGACTCGCCTCAGCGAAGAAACGCGGATGGAAATTATAAAGACCTATCTTGGCGCCCATGCCGTCCCCAAGAATGTGCCTCAGTTCGATTATGTCATTGAAGTCCTTGAAAAACAACTGCCGGCTCTCCACTCGATGGCCGAATTCTGCGACGTCTTCATGGACGAAGGCTACTTCACGAAAGAAGAAACCGTCGAAATTTGTAATAAAGCGAAATCGCTTGGCATGAAAATAAAACTCCACGCCGATGAACTGGCGGAAACCGGTGGTGCACGCACGGCCGTCGAATTGGGGGCGTACAGTGCAGACCATTTGCTCAAAGTGAGCGAAGATGGTATTCGCGCCTTGGCACAAAGCGAACGAACCGTTGCAACGCTTCTGCCGATAACAGCAATGAGCCTTCGCGCGGCGTACGCTCCGGCGCGAAGGTTAATCGATGCCGGTGCGGCTGTTGCGATTGCCACGGATTGCAACCCCGGCAGCGCCATGAGCGAGAACATGCAATTCGCATTCACCCTTGCGGTGATCGGAATGCAAATGACGGCCGCCGAAGCACTCACGGCTGCGACGCTAAACGGGGCCGCGGCGCTGGATCTCGCGAAAACTCACGGTTCGATCGAGCGGAATAAACTGGCAGACTTCGTGTTGTATGATATTCCACGCCTGGAATATTTACCATACCACATTGCGGTGAGCGATGTTGTGGCGGTGGTGAAACGCGGCGAAATAGTCGTTGGTCCGATATGAAAACTGTAATTTATTTAATTATCATCATTGGCTGGGGCGTTCTGCAGGCCCGGCGCAAAGCGATGCGCGAACAGAAGCGGAGGCAAACCCAGCAGGATGCATCTCCGCAAAGCGTTTCCACCCAAAGCACCTCTTCGCCAATAGCTGAACGAATTCGCGCGCGGCAACCCGCCCCATTAGGCGCAGTAAGTGCCGAGGAAAATCAGTTCATGCCGATCGAACGAGCGGACCGCAGCCGTATCGCTCCGACCATTTCAGAAGAACTACGGAAGGTGGTGGAATCGACTCGTCGCTCGAAACAAAAGAAACAAAAAGAAGCACAAGAAAATCAGGAAGCGGCACAAGCAGAACGCGTGGAGGAAATTGTTTCGCCGGCGTCTTCCGAGGCAGCTTATGAAATAACCACTGCTGTTCGGCGACGGATTGCATTCGATAAAGATGCGCTTCGCACGTTTATCGTCACACGGGAAGTGCTCGGGCCACCACGTTTTCGGAACCCACACCGTCCCGGCCTACGAGGAAGATAGCTGCCATGCCTATTGAGCGTTCGCAAGTCGAGTTTAGCAACGCGCCCATGGTGCGCGAAATGTTGGAACGGAAGAATTTCGATACCACGACATTCTTCTCCGTTCTGCTATTGACCGCCGCTGGATTTCTCGCCATTTACAGCGCGACCTACGCCGCGCACATGAACAACCGCTTTGGTTCGCAACTTCTGTTTGCAGCCGGTGGCATCTCGGCCATGATCCTTATGGCGCTTTTGCCGGTACGATGGTTTCAGGCGATTGCCTACCCTCTGTATGCGATAAGCCTTGCGCTGCTGGTATTCGTTGCGCTCAAAGGTAGGATTGTGTATGGACATCGAAGCTGGATCGCCATCGGTAGCTTCCAATTTCAACCGTCGGAGATAGCAAAGCTTGGGACCATTTTTGCCATTGGCGCTTTTTTGAATAAGGGTCGCGATCTCTCGAAGCTCGGTAATATCCTTATTTTATGCGCGCTTGTCTTTGTACCCATCGCGCTCATTCTGAAGGAACCGGATCCGGGCACGGCAGTCATTTTTGCAGGGCTGCTCATCGTGCTCTTACTTTGGTCCGGTGCGGATTTATTTCTCCTCGCTGCCGTAGTCATTCCCGCGCTGGTTGCGGTGCTTTCGCTTTTTGGCCAACTTCCGGCTATTATTTCCGTGCTGGCTGGCGGCGCTATCCTCTTTTTTATTTTTCGAAGAAATCTCATTATCACGGTGCTAACCTTCGGTGTCGTGATCGCTGTCGCATTTTCGACGAATTTTATATACGAGCACTTGCATCAGTATCAACGCAATCGCGTGCAGGTGCTGCTCAATCCGGAGCTCGATCCGCTCGGCGCGGGCTATAACGTCATCCAGACCCGCATGGCGATTGGCTCCGGCGGAATTACGGGGAAAGGCTACCTAAAAGGGACGCAAACGCAGCTCCGTTATGTGCCGAAGCAATGGACCGATTTTATCATCAGCGTTCCAGCCGAAGAGTTTGGATTTATTGGCGCCGTGGTCATTCTTTTGCTCTATTTGTTTGTGATTTTTCGCGGGGTTGCCATCGCGTCGAGTGTGCGTAGTATTTTTTCGAGCGTGGCCGCTATTGGCATTGCGGGGATCTGGTTTCTCCATGTGACGGTGAACATCGGCATGGCACTTGGCCTCATGCCGGTTATTGGTATTCCATTGCCGTTTATGAGTTATGGCGGTTCCGCACTGCTGACGAACCTGTTGATGGCGGGAATTCTGATGAATCTATACCGGAATCGGAAGGTACTATTTTGAACTTCCGGGGAAATACTCTCATGTAAAAAAATGAACTAAGCTTCGATGATGTAAGCTTTGGTTTTAAAAGAGTATATTCCCCGGTCGTTGAAGCACATCGAATCATTTCAGCACGGATTTCATTGTCATAAATCATGATTAACGGAATCAAATATCCCCACATTACTTCGGACCCAACCATCTGCGGTGGGGCGCCATGTATTGCCGGTTCGCGGATTCCGGTGCGAACCATCGGCGCATTTGCACAAAGGGGCGTTTCCGCTGATATTCTCCTTCAGGAATATTATCCGTGGCTATCGAAGGGTGAAATTTATGCGGCGCTGGCCTATTATTACGACCATCTTGCCGACGTTGAGGCAATGGACATTACGGAAGCTGCATAGCGGCCTCTATTATTGATGTTGCGTCCCGCGCTATTACTCGACGAGAACATCCAGTATGGTTTGACACCTGCACTTCGGCAGCGCGGGGATGTTGTCCATGTTAAGGATATTGGACTCCGAGGCGCGAAAGATCCAGAAGTGCTTGAAGCGGCGATTCGAGCGCACCGAATAATATTGACGTACAATATTGATTACTTTTCAAGATTGGATGACGAATTTCGTGAAGCTGGCCAGACCCACCCAGGTATCATCATGTCTGTCGAGCGGTCCATCGGCGAATTAGTGCGCCGCTTGGAATCCTTTGACTTTTCCCACATCGAATCTATTTTCGCTCATCTATGAGCAAGATTGATTGAATGCTCAACCCTCCCCTAAAACGCGCCCTCGGCCTCTACGCCACGACTGCCATCGTCATTGGCTCGGTGGTAGGGTCGGGAATTTTTTCTTCGCCGTCAGAAATGGCGCGCGATCTTCCGAGCGCGCCTTATTTGCTCGGAGTCTGGGTGCTTACGGGCGTGCTCACGCTCTTTGGCGCGTTCACGCAGTGCGAGCTGGTCGGGCAAATGCCGAAAACGGGCGGGCTGTACGAATACTTCCGCGAAGTCTATGGCGAAGGGATCGGGTTCCTTTATGGCTGGGCAAATTTTATGATCGCCGGTTCGGGAGCGATTGCGGCCATCAGCTTTTTCTTTGCGATGTATTTCGAGAATTTCATGCCGCTTCCGCATTTCACACGTGCGCTCTCCGCAATGGGCGTGAGCGAGACGACACCGTGGAATATTCCTTTTTTGGGAGCGATTTTTCCCTATCAATTTTTGGGAAGGAAATTAGTAGCGTCCTTCTTGGTAATATTTCTCACCGCGTTGAATATTCGTGGAGTGAAGCTTGGCGGGACGTTGCAAAGCATTTCGACTACCACGAAAATTCTTGCCATTCTGGCGATTGTGCTCGTCGCATTTATTGCGGGATCGCATGTTGGCACACTCTCGCATGTGACCTCCTCAACCATCATCGTTCAAAAAATGGGTAGTGGGGGATGGTCTTCCTGGACGCTGATTGGTGCCATTGCAATGGTGATGTCCGGCGCGTTCTGGTCCTACGATGGATGGGGAAATGTGGCCTATATCGCGGGCGAAGTGCGCGAGCCACAAAAAACGATCCCGCGCGCGATTATTACGGGCACGCTAATTTTCATTACGCTTTATATCGTCGTCAATCTTGCCTATTTTTATATTCTCGGAGTCGAAGGAGTTGCGAATGCGCCGGGCGATCGCGTGGCGTCGCAAATGATCTTCGCCGTGGTGGGCGCGGGAGGCGCGGGCATTATCGCGGCGCTGCTGATGCTCTCGGCCTTCGATACGACAAATTCCACCGTGCTCACGAACGCGCGCGTCTATTATGCGATGGCCCGTAACGGCTTGTTTAATCGTGGGAGCGCGAAAGTTCACGAGAAATTTCAGACACCGCACCACGCGCTGATGTTGCAGGGCGCCTGGTCGATCGTACTGCTCATCACGGGCTCCTTTGATCTCATAACGAGCATGTATGTGTTTGTCAATTGGGTGCTTTACGTGCTGATGGCAATAGCTATCTTTGTGCTGCGCAAACGAAGTCCTGATGCTGAGCGTCCGTTCAAGGTGCCGGGCTATCCGTGGGTGCCGGCGATATTCGTTATTTTTGCAACCGCCTTTCTCATCATCACGCTTGTAACGGATATTCAATCCTACCAGGCTGGCACGCAGCCCCTCATCAAAAGCGCAACGGGTATCGCGCTCGTGCTCACAGGGCTGCCATTTTATTGTTATTGGAGATGGAAAAGAAGGAGAGTGGATAACGGATAGCGGAGAGTGGATGATTTTTTGGCTTGTCGCTCCATTTGAACTTAAATGATATATTGTCATTCCCGCTTTCGCGGGAATGACAGGATAGGTTTACTGAGAAAGATGCACAAACGGAAGTGCTCCCGACCGTGCCACGACCCAATACAATCCTTCCGGAAGCGAAGAAACATCCATGGAAAATTCGCCGCCTTGGATAGAATAACGAGCGACCGTTCTGCCGAGAAAATCGACGATGCGAATCTCCCCGGGAATATCTTCTTGCGAAATTCTTAAAAAAAGCGTGGTGGGATTGGTGAGAATTCTAAATTGCGCTGGCTGCGTGGTTTGTCCCACGGTGGATGGTGCCGGGGGAGAGCGATAAAGTTGTCCGTTAGACTCAACATACCACGTATCACCGACAATATCACCATAATCAATTCGTGCGAATGGGACCTTTGAACTGTCCCAAGAACGACCGTAATCGGTCGTGAAATAAAGCACGCTGTCCCATTGGTTATTATTATAACTTGCGAACATTCCATGGCCGAGGGTATCAGTAATAATGGTAGCATTTACTCCTTGCGAAGTTGTGGGAATAGTGTCCCATGTTTGCCCATTGTCAGTAGACTGCAAGTTATCCCAAATCCATGTATCATTCCCGACATACGTCATTACCGCTCCATATTCCTCTTGCCGATACCATGTAGCGCCTGAATCGGTGCTTATGAAAGGGTATTGATAGTGTTGGTCTCCCGTTTTATCGTAACCGGTTCCTGTAATTACATTTGGTGGGCCGAATCTCATTATAAAACCTTGAATGGAGCCGTTTGAAGGAGGAAGTGCTCTTGGTTCCCAGGATTGACCGCCATCTGTTGTGAGCAATAAATTCCCACCAACTAAATATCCGAAAGTAGAGGATTTAAATATAAATCGATAAAAGTCAATACCCATACCATCGAAATTTATCGGGAGTTTTGACCATGTAGAACCATAGTCCGTGGTTTTTAGAAGCCATGTAACGGCTCTGGTTCGGAGGTCGCCTGCCAACAGCCAACCACTGGAGCCGAAAACGGCTAAACCCACCAAATCTACGCTATCTATAGGAAGAATGACGCTGGACCAAGTATATCCTCCATTCGTTGTACGCATGAGGGCGTGTTCGTTTTGAGCCCTTACAGCACCATAGCCAGTGTCTGCTGTTGCAAATAAAAATTCACCGAAAGCGTTGTTCGAGGAAACCATTGTCCACTCCCTTTGCGCATATCCACGCTTTGTGGCCATGCTCACCAAAATCAATATAAGAAAGGAAAGCCGAAATGCTCGCCGGAAGTTCATAATTCTAAAACCCCTTTGAATTAACAAAACATGTTCCGAACACGATGGTGCCGGAATTTTCAGTGACCTATCCAAATCTTCTTTCATTACTATCCGTTATCCACTTTTTCGCAATCCATTATGAAATTAGATCTCCTCGCGCTCGCCGCGCACCCGGACGATGTCGAACTCGCCTGCGCGGGCACAATGCTGATGATGAAGCGCGCGGGCAAGCGTACCGGCATTGTCGATTGTACGCGCGGGGAGCTTTCGACGCGAGGCACGCTCGAATCGAGAGCACGCGAAACCGATGCAGCGTCGAAAATTTTGAAACTCGATTACCGGGCGAATCTTAATATACCGGATGGCAACATCGAGCTCTCGCAAGAGAATTTGAAACGTGTTATTATCCAATTACGAAAAACGCGGCCAACCATTTTTATCGTACCAAGCCGGCACGAACGCCATCCCGATCACGAAGCAGCAGCCCAACTTGCGCACCGCGCGGCATTTTATGCGGGACTCGTAAAAATCGAGACGACGGATGACGAAGGCAACGCGCAGGAGCCGCACCGCCCACTTCTTATGCTCCATTATATGCAATCGTATTCCTTCGAACCGAAGATCATTTTGGATATTACTCCCGTCTTCGAAGATCGGATGAAAGCAATGGAAGCGTTCGCATCGCAGTTTGCACCGCGTCCCGGCCGTGAAGCCGCTCCATCGGAACGAATGACTATTCTTGCCACTCCCGGGTTCGTGGACGGATTGCGCGCTCGTGCTTCTCACTACGGGATGATGATCGGAACGCGCTATGCCGAGCCGTTCTGGACGCATGAGCCACTCGGTACGCAAGACCTTTTTTCGCTTGTGACCAAAACTATTGCGTAATTTCGTAAACGATGCTTGTCTCTATCCATCGATGCGCTGGGATGGCAATTGCCATCCTTCTTGTCCTTCTTGCTGCGGGTTGCAGGGAGCCAGTCGAGATGCGGCCGCTCGTCTGCCCGCCCCCTCCCGCGCCAATGTGCCGCCCCGGTACGTTCGATAAAACGCTGCTCGACACGGTTTTTCACGGCCTGCGCTACACGCAATCGCATATCACAATGCTTCCCGCGCCGCCGAATAGCGCCGCGCAGGATTATGCAATCGGATTCATTCCGGCTTCGAGCGGCTATATCGCGCTCATCACAACTAATCGCGCAAATGCTGAAAAGGACAACGGCGAAACAGGAGTGCAGCAACTCTATTCTGCGAAGTTCCATACGACGACAGCGTTCGGCCCACTACATCAACTCCAAGTCGGCGATGCCCCATTGCCCATGGGCGTCGGATTTTATTCCAAGTCTGACAAACGTTTTTATTTTTCCGCCAAAGCGAACAATACCGATCCGGATGATTTCGATCTCTACTCTGCGAGCGTGATTGTGAGTGGCATTGATAATGTATCGCTCACCGATATTCGATCACTCACGGCTATTAATTCTCACGGCCATTTCGATAGCCAGCCCACCCTCGATCCATCGGGCAGGCATCTTTATTTCGTGAGCGATCGTCCCGGCGGCGATGGCGGAACGGATATATGGTATTCCGAACGATTGTCTGCAAATTCTGAGGACTGGTCGGCTCCGCAGCCATTGCCGGAGCCGGTGAATACCCCGTGCGATGAGATTTCGCCGTTCATTCCTTGGTATGATTCGACGACACTCTACTTCGCCTCGAATGGACATGAAACTGTTGGCGGATACGATCTTTTCAAAACGCATATAACCAATGGCCGATTTTCCGACCCGGAAAATCTTGGCAAGCCGATCAATACCACATCCGATGAGGTATTTCCATCGGCTCTGAATGACACGGCCTTCTTCTGGTCCTCGAATACCCCCGCGAGCGCCGCGGGAATGAATCTTTATACGATAACACGGACTCGCGGAGGGGAACTTGCGACGCATCCCGAAGTTGCTCCAGGCGAGCGGCCGGAGGTGGGGCATTTGCAGGTCGACTCCTCGCATGTCGCGGTAGCGCCGAAACCGTTAGGCCCGGTCGAGATTATCGCGCATGTCACGCGCGGGACCGATAACCGTCCAGCCGAAGGTTCCGATATTTATGTTCGCAAGGACTCCTTGGAACTATATCGTGGTATTATTCCAGCGAGTGGGAAAATGGGGTTTAAAGTGAACCGCGATGCAGAATATGACGTGGGTGCCGAAACGCAAGAAGCCTTCTTCGATGTGAAACATGTCAATCTGCGCGGCTTCAAGGATTCGGTCGTTCATGTTTATCTTCATCTGCCGGACACGCTCGTGCTTCGCATCAATTTTCCGTTCGACGATTACGAGCATCCCTACGAATTTACGATCGACGATAACGGCGAGCCCTCGGCAACAACATGGTTGCAAGCTTTGGATCTCACGGCCCATGCGACGCTTCGTTCGACCGGAACACTACGGGAACTCTTGCTTATTGGCCACACCGATTCGCTGGGCTCGGATGCCTATAACGATAAGCTGGGTTTAGAACGCGCCAACTTCGTAGCGATGGAATTAGAGAAGCGGGGCGTACCCAAAAGCCTCATTCGAGTCAAGTCGATGGGCCGCCGAGAGCCCGTCAAAAGCCGGCCCGGGGAATCGGACGAAATTTTTCGCTTGCGTTCCCGAAGAGTCGAGTTTATCAAAGTGTTTAAATAAGCCATGTCCAGATTAAACTATCGAAGCATTGCGATGGCCTCTTGCCTCCTCTGGGGGCTTGCCGGCTGCATCTCGCATGTCGAAAATCCCATTACACGAACGGAGACCGATTACTACACGATTACTGACCGCGATACCACCGTTCGCGAAACCGAGCGCAACGTGCCGGGTTCCTCGGCGGATAACGGCGTCGTGTTCCCGTCTTCTCGGGAGACAAATATCAATCGCCATACGCTCTCGCACGATTCGACCTACGATCGTACCTATCCAAATTTTCTTCGATTGGGTGGCATCGAGACTGCCGGACTTATCGGGTCCTCTTCCCTGAATGGGTTGGGTCCCGGCCTGTTCGGCATTTTTGCACTTTTCAATAGCGATCAATTTCTTGCGACTTCTTCCGGTCAGCCGGTCTATGGAACCTTCTATCGGCCGACCGATTCGCTCCATCCGCAAAATACGAACGGCAGCCAGCTTTTTAAAGGCGAACTCATTCGGCTTATGCCCTACGAATACCGTTTGCGATGGTTCAACGACGCCCCCAATTGGACGATAGGATGGAGTGCAATCGAATTGCTTGCCAAGGACGAGAATCGCAATAATTGGCTCACCAGTTTCGCGACCAATGTTTATCTTCGGCGCCGCATTTTTCTTCGCGATCAAATTCCCTATCTTATTTTCTCTCCATTCTTCGGAGTGAGCATCTTTCCCTCGGCCTACATCAATATTGGCGGGGAACTTCAGCTCGGTTCGCTGGCAGGGTTGAACCTTCGGGCCTATGCCGGTTTTGCCGATGGCTTCAACCAATGGTCGCCGCCGATTACGAACGTATCCTTTCCTTATATCGGGCTGGGCGTCAGCGCTCTGGATTTTACGAACACCGTCGAAGAGACCGAACGCGAATGGAAATATTACGTCCATACCGGTATCAATGTCAATATTCTGGAAGCCACGCTGCTTGCCGAGTCGGCCAACTATACCAGTTTCTTCGATACCAGTGTAGCCAAAAGTTTTCCCATTCAGGGTTTGCAAATCAAACTGGCGAACGTCGAAATTCCGCTTCCGATTGGAAATTATCATTTGTGGGCTGGCACCTCCCTTATCAATTGGATGGCGATGGCCTTCGACCGGCAAGGCATTAGTGTCCTGCCACTCCGGATCGGATACCGGCAATATATTTTCGCCGAGGATTTGATGGTCGAGCCCTTCATCGAGTATAATTATTATCCTTCGAATTTCGTAAACGTGGGAGCCCAGATTAAGCTCGATACCTGGACCCACGAAAATATCGGCATCACGCTCGGATATAGTTCCGGATCGCCGGGATCGTTTTCGCCCCAGTTATTCAATACCGGCGGCCTGGCATCTTCCACGAATTTTAGCAGCGCATATCTCGGCATTAGCTTTTTCCTTGGCGATTGGAATAAGTCCCCGGAAACGGTCCGGGCGCTCCATGCCACCACCGACGATCCATGGAGTCCCTCGAAATGATCTATGTCAGATATTCCATCGGATTGCTCGTTCTCGTTATGTGGGCTGGATGCAATCCTTATCAATTCGTGATGGGCGGGCCGCATCTGGTCTCCTGCTATATTCTTACGTCGCTGCCCGGCGTCGATCATGATGAGAACATGGCGACGCTTCGCGATACGGCGGCGCTCGATCTCAATTATTATGGCGCTACGCAATATCTCCTTACGATGGGCGCGCGGTTGGACCGCGGCGATGGATTTCGCATTCTCCTCCGGCCCGTTGTCGAACATCGCGACGTGAAGGATTCCGGGATTGTCCTGACTGCTACGGCTTCGGGCATAACGCTCGATTCCGCCGGCCAGACCATTTTTTCCCGGCCCGATATTACCGTCGCTCGCGGCCAAATTCTCCATATCTCGCTCCTGTCGGAAAATAACTATTATCAAGTCGTCCTCGATTGCGATACGGTTTTTCGCGGATGGACGAGGCTAAAGGAATCGGACGATGTCGTCATCCAGGCGCTTCCTTCGAGCCAGGTCGATATCATCCATCCCGATTGGGCAGGCGTGCCGGACCTTCCGTAGTTCCGTACCCTTCCATAAATATTCGTTCCAAGTGTCATCCTATCTTCACCATTTTCGAGGAATGGACTGTCGTCTTCGATTCCGAATCGACAACTTCGAGCCGTAAAATATAACTTCCCGCCGGCAGCTTTTTGCCGACATCCGAACGCTCGTCGAAGGCAACTTCATAGTACCCCGGAGTCTTGAGCGCATCGAACGGGAAATTGCGAACTACTTTGCCCTCGATGTCTTCGAGCGCCAGCCGTACTGTTCCGCGCGTCTTTAAACCGAACTGAAAAATCCATTGGTGCTTCTTATGTCGAACGATGGTGAGGCCGGTCTCGGTCGGAAGCGGCAGCACTTCGGGCGGCGCGAGGCCGCGGCCAGAAAGCCCAAGTCGCACGGTATCGCTCTGAAATATGGCGAGCAGCGTACTGGTATAGGCTTCCACCTTGTTGGCCTTGAAGCAAAGATTGAGATAGAACGTCGTGTTCGGGCCGAGCGTGAACGGAAGCATTTCCCTGACCGGCGAAGTCACATAAAAATGCTTCGGATCGAGCGATAGGAGTTGCGTCAACATACGCGGACGATCGGTTGTATTATTGATCGCGATATTAACGCAATTCTCAATCCCCGTGCTCTGCGGCGCGAAGGTAACTTCACTGCGCTCGAAGGAAATAGTCCCCTCGTTGCCACTCATCGGCAACACTGGCGCCGCCGATTGCAATTGCGCGCTGGCTTGGACCGATACGAGCGCGAGCATCGAAATAAAAAACGAGAACGATGTGAAAAACGAGAACGGTGTAAGTTTAGAGATCATAACGGATAAACGGAGCGGCCCGAAACTCCGTTCGAAAATGAGAGCCAGCAAAAAGATAAAAAAAAATTCAAAATAAAATTATTCAAAACGAACAGTTTTAAATCAGCCACTTTTTTTGGACTTCTTTCGCTTCATAGGTGCCGGTCACAAGCTCATATTCGGTCGGCTCTTCGCCTTTCGTAAAAATAAAATCGGGGTGCTCCTCGAAATAACGCTGCACTACGCTCGAACGCGCAAGCGCAACAAGCTCTCGTCCCAATTTCTGCGTTTGGCCAAGCCACGGATCGACATGATAATCGGGTAAGCTCTCTTGCTCGCGATACCAAAGAATGCGCTCGTGCTCATTTCGGAATTTTGGGACTTTCCGGTACGATTCCTCTCGGTACGATTCCTGTTTTTGAAATTGCCGAGGAAATGCCGAGGGTGATCCCGCACGCATCTGTGCTTCATGAATAACGCTATTTTTAGGATCCTTTAAAGGATTTTCGCCAGACATAGAACGCTTCCGATGACGGATCGTGTGCTCGAACGGATCGTTCAGACGCTGGACCGACCCCGCGTTCGCCGAGATAATCCCGAGCGGACCGCGGCATGGAAGGCCGGCCGCAATATCCCACCGCAGGTCGTGTGAGAAAACGACGATCGAAAGCCCCATCTTACTCCGAAGTCCGAGCAGCTCCCTCGCCATTCGGCTTTTGGTTTCGCGGGAGATCGAAGCGAACTCGAACGAGTTTATTACGACGATGGTATGGCATTTTGCGCGGCCTCGGTCTATGATATCCCGTTCTAACCGCCATGTATCCCAGGTGCCAAACGGAACGTCATGGATAAAAAGATTACCGAGGACACTCGGCTCCTTGCCATAGTCTTCGTCATCCAAATCGTCATCGGGGTCCTGCCATTCGTCGTCGTCATCGTCCTCTTCATCGACATCTTCCTCATCGCTCACGTCATCATTCTCTTCGTCCTCCTGGACCACCCCCCAGCCCCCTCCTTCTTTAGGAGGGGGAGCCTCTTTCCGCGTAGGTCGGGCGTCCCCGCCCGACGCCTGATCTTCTATTCCCCTCCCGCTTGCGGGAGGGGTTAGGGGAGGGTGAGTCGTCATTCCCGATTTCTCCAATGCCTTCGAAAACGCTTCCTTCATCAGCGCCACACCCGCATAGGTATTGACATACATCACATCGTCCTCCGGACGCTCCTTCGCGATAGCAAACGCGATCTCCGCCCCAATCCGGGAATTTTTCCGCACGTCCCGCGAGAGCACGAGCGTAAACGTATCGTTCAGCACCTCGATTTTGTCATCGCCATCGGTATAAGTATAGAACGCCTTCGATTCCGGCTCGCTCGGCATCGTCATCAGCGTCTCGAGCGTCAATCGGCGTCGGTTCCTGGTAGAGTAGTACATAAAAAATAGCCCCTTATTTTTGAGTGTGTGATAAAAAATGACCGTCATTGCGAGGAGTCCGCGAAGCGGACGACGAAGCAATCTCCCCGCAGTGATGCCGAACGCCCATTTCATTCTAATAGAAATAGGTGCTCATAATAGATACTCAAATATAACAGGCCAATATCAAAAATGTTTCAGGAAGTTAAATTAAATTTGAATTTCTTTGGGACATGCCATATGCTTGCGAAAGGAAATCTAGTGAGAACTCAGAACGGGAATCCAAATGACATTGAACCGAAAGAACAAAGCAGAAAACACACTCCCAATTCGATCTGGGATATCGATATCGATGGTGTTCGTGATGATCCCACGCAAGATAGATGCCTTTTGACTTAGCTTCATCCGGTCAGGAGTAAAAGAGAAGAAATCATCGAATGTCCTTTTTTTCAGATCTTTAGGTTCAGAGCACAAGTAACTAATTGTTTCGTCAGGTCTGTATACAATGTGATGGAAACCTTTAAGACTGGCTGGGAAGTCACGAATCTCAAATAGCGCCGAGTGCTCACATATCGTTTGCTGATGGTAATGGGTTTGCAGCTGCGAAGCTTGAAAGAATTCAGGAGTCGCATAATAGACATTGTTTGCATCCCTTTTCAGAGCTCTGAGAAGGTTGAATTGATCCTCATCAATTTCGATTCGATAGAAAGACTTATGATAGCAATCCCATCCTTTGGTCCGCCAACCCCATCGATCATAATAGCCTGGAATCTTGAACTGGAAAAATAAACTACCGTCGACGTCTGGATCTCCAAAGCCCACATCAAATCCTCCGCCTTCTCGACCCTCCTTTACGGTATTTAGAAATTCAGGCATGACAAGAAGATTCTCGTTGTGCTTTATAAGTTCAAACGTGTAACTAAATGAGAATTGGGTTTCCGAGAACTCGCACTTATGCATCGCCCTCTCCTTGGTCTTTTGTTTTGCTTTTATGGCATCGGCGGCAATCCGTGATGTGCCGCGATGTAGTTATACAATGTCCTCGTCGCAACGGCAACTGAGATTTTTCCCGCACCGGACAGAGCTTTGGTGTACATTCGCGCAAGCCAACCCTTCGTGTTTTCCCCAATTCTTTGCCCAGTTTTCTGGTCTTGCTGCACTGCTGTTTCTAATTCAGAGATCTCTTCGGCTGTCACACCTTCCCCATGAAGCGCCTTGACTAACGATTGCCAATCGCCTTTAACGACAGCATTCTTGTTGCTAATTATGTTTCTATTGCCTGCAACGAAAGTGTTATGGTCACCCTGTATCGAAATGTTGAAGATACGTTCTGCCTCACTGCTATCAATTTGAATAGCATCAAGCTCAGAATCGCCCGTTTCTTTTTGGATCGAGATTAAAAAATCCAAAAATCGGGAGCGCGCCGTTGACACTACCCCTTTGATTAGATACGATGGCATAGGGTAGTGTGCTTCTAAAAGCACATACCCTCCTTCTATGTGTAAGGTTCGGTTAAGGTATTGAACGCCTGACGAATCCATTGAAATTCGCTGATTATTTCCTCCGCGGGTCATATGCTCGAGTTCAGGAATACTATGAGCCAGCCGAATGGTCGACAGTAGCTCCCTCATCTCCATATCAGTGATGCTCTGAAGTGGAATCTGTTCAGCGTTAATCTGATACGCTAAGTTTCGAAATGTGCCGAGTGGTTTAATGTGCAGCTTCCGGTATTCTGGTAGCTCAGTAACCCCGTAACCGTTCAATTCAGATTCTACCCATTTGCTGAAAGCGTCATTATTAAGTGATGCCGCTAGAATTTTTGCACGAAATAATATCGGCTCAAAATCAATGTTTTTGTCCGCAACCGCATTAATGAGTTCCTTAATTGTGCTCATAGCCGCCTCAATGCAGATCGAGATTTGCGCGGTAGAGTACAGGATAAGAGCAAAGGTCATCGAGAGATCCTTCCCTTTCGATAAATTTTGCCTCATTTCGTTCCTCATCAAAATCGAAAACGCGGTATAGTCTAAAATGCTTGGGGTCCTTTTGACTTCGGATAAGTTCCGAATCGGTAATAAAGATCGGCGAGCCACATCCACCTGAAGTGGTCTTGACCTCAATGTAAATTTCGTCGCCTTTCTCGTCGTACGAAAGTATATCGTAGCCAAGTCCGTCGCCTTCGATCACCGCCGCATGTATCACGGGTTTAGCTATCCCAAGCTCTTTTACACGGTTAATCTCGTAGTCCAATACGAGTAACTCACCTCTGTCGCCTATTGTCTTGAGGGACTTTTCATTTTCCAACCAGTTCGTGAATCGTCCTTGTAACGTCGTCCGTACTACCACACCTGCTCGAAGCTTCCCGCTGACTTTCTTCAGACGTGGTTTTGTTTCGCTGTTAGCGGGAAAACTGGTCGAAGCGAAATGTGTTGTAGCGGCGTAGATAACGTCCTGTGTGAGAATATTCAATGAAGTGTCAAAATATTCGGTCGGCGAGATTCTGCCTCGATGAAGCTCTATGAGTTTAGAATCCCTCGAAATCTCATCTCTAAGTACTCCGGCGAGCGTCAGATATTCTTGAACGTTCGCGAAATGGCCTCTCACAGGTGTGTAAGGATAATCAACCAGCGGCGCGAAGTCCTTAAACATCCCAAATTTGTATAGGTAATATCTGTCAGGATAACGGAAACAAAGATAAACCATGACCGCTCGTTGGTCTTGGTAATCATTTTTACCTGGGAAGTAAAGATCCCGAAGTCGCATAAATCCATCTTGGAATGCTTGCACTCGTTGCTCAAGTCCATCTTCCTCGTTGAAGAGTGCAGCAAAAATAGTTCTTAAGGTTTCTGGATCATGCTCGGCAACAACCTGTAGCATGCGCACAGGGTAGTAGTCTGCCCCGGAAAGCAGGTTCGCAGACGCCGCGAATGCCTCCTTGAGCATCGCAGGAAAATCTTTCGCTTCGAGATTCCAATTATCTTGGAAGCACTTTATTGCTCGCCACTTGTAAATCTCTTCGCCATGTATTGTGGCAAAATCCCGTTTGTACAATTCAATTAGTTTTCGTGCTTTCTGAATGTTCATATTGCTCCTCTCTGACAGCGCTCTTTGCGTGGTTCCCAAACATCGCAGCCTATCTCATAAATCCCAGTTCAGACATCCCGCGCGATAGGACGTGTCGTGGCTGTGCGCTTCGGCGGCGGCGTTCGGCTTGCCCTCTGCCGCATGGGTTTGGGAACTCCGCCGGAGCGGGTTCGGTGCCCGTTGCCCTTGCGCGAAGCGCCTCATGCACCGCACCTTGTCATCCCCGCGAATGCGGGGATCCAGGACCCACCACCTCCGGCAGCTTATAGCCATTCGTCGAAAGATCTATCCATTCGGGATTTTCTTTCTCGATCAATTCGAGTTTCCATTGCCGGTTCCACTTCTTCAGTTGCTTTTCACGTCGGATCGCATCGCGAACGTCCCCAAACCATTCGAGGTGAACAAGGAGATGCACATGATACTCTTTTGTGAAGCCTTCGACAAGGCCCTGCTTGTGTTCAAAGACGCGGCGTTGAATATCGTTGGTCATGCCGATATATATCGTTCCATTACGTTTGCTGGTCATGATGTAGACGTAGTAGTTCTTCATGTCTCACAGGTCTGGATTCCCGCTGTCGCGGGAATGACAGTTAAGGCTTATGATGCACTCATGGAATTTTAAAAAGGGTTTTGGGATAAATAGTTCGACACTCTCTCCACACCGTGGGTTGAAACCCACGGCTACAACGAGAACGAATAGTCCGAACGCGGAGCGGCCGGCACCGGATACCCGAGAGGGTGGGAATCCGACGGCCGGCCGCTATACGCTTTCGACAAGCGAAGCATGATGAAGAGGAGGAGGCTAAACCATGGCCCTCTTCAGCATTCGTAATGCTTCGCCCATCTGTTATAAAGAACTTGCCTCGCTCCGTTTTGTTACACCTGTCCTTCCATTTTTCCTTAGAATATATTCGGATTTCTTTATGACCTTTTCTTTGCGCCGCATTTCCGTTCTCTCGGCTTTGCTTTTGGTCGCCATTATCGGATGGTACATCGGCTGCAACCGGGAGAAAACCGAATCTCCCGCACCGGAAAAACCTGTGGCGTCGGCACAGCCGGCCATTCCGCCCGCGCCCGTTCCAGGATTCGACGCGAACCGAGCCTTCGCCGATATTGTGAAGCAAGTCGACATGGGTCCGCGGGAGCCGAATTCTCCAGCGCACGCAAAAGCCGTGGCCTGGCTCAATTCGGAGCTTTCGGCCTGCACGCCGAACGTCGAACTCCAGCATTTTACCGATCCCGGTTATAAGCCCGGCGAGTCGCTCGATCTTACAAATATCATCGCTTCCTTCAATCCCTCTGCTACATGGCGCGTGCTGATTCTGACGCATTTCGATTCGCGCCCATGGGCCGATGAGGATCCGAATCCGAAGAACCACAACACCCCAATTCCGGCTGCAAACGATGGCGGCTCAGGCACGGCCGTGATGCTCGAACTCGCGCGGCAAATGAAGGACCACCCACCGCCCATCGGCGTCGATCTTTTCTTCGACGATGGCGAGGACTACGGCAAATATGACGTCGATAAACTCGACCGCTATTTTTTAGGCGCAAAATATTTTGTGGGCGCCAAGGCGGCAAATTATAATCCGCGCTGTGCAATCCTTTTGGACATGGTGGGCGATACAAATGCCGATTTCGAGCCGGAAGCGAATTCCATGCAATCCGCTTCCGCATGGGTGAATGAAATATGGAATACCGCGAAGGAGTTGGGGCTCAGTCATTTCCGGACCGGTCATGGGGCGGATATCGAGGACGATCATTTGCCGCTCATTCAAGCGGGAATCCCTTCGGTCGATATTATCGATGGCGATCTCGTTGGACATGTTTCGGCGGATCCGAATCGGAAATACTGGCATACCCTCGACGATCTCCCGAAGCACGTCGCGCGTACGACGTTGGATGAAGTAGGGCGCCTGCTGCTCAATTTGATCTATGACCGCCTGCCACGCGACGCGCAAACGCTATAAATAACTGTGACAGGCAGGGGACATATTGCGCTTCGCTTCGAGGCCCATGGCTCGAATGCCGATAGGATCGAAGGATTCTTTCTGACCCGTTCAACACTCTCCGGCGTGGAAGAGAAAAGCGATGGCTCGATCGTGTTTTACATTCCCTTCGCCGAGTGGACGAGCGATTTCGAAACGGCCATGCAAGCGTTTTGCCGCGAACATCCTGAAGTTGAATTTTTGGGTTCGGAAGAAATTCCGGAGCGTGATTGGAATGCAGAGTGGGAAGCCACCGTCCGCCCCGTATGGGCAACAAGCGAGCTTATCGTTACGCCATCCTGGAATATGGAAGATGCCGGCAGCATGGGATCGAAACATACCATCGCCATCGATCCGAAGATGAGTTTTGGCACCGGCCAGCATGAAACGACGCGGTTATGCTTGCGTGCGATCGAGGAAATGGGGATAGCGGGGAAGCGCGTTCTCGATCTCGGCACCGGTTCCGGTATCCTTGCGATCTATGCGCTCATGCGCGGCGCGGGAAAGGCCATCGGCATCGACACCGATGCATGGTCCATTGCGAATGCCACAGAGAACCGGGCGTTAAATAACATCTCGGAATCGCAATTTGAAATTCGTCTCGGAACGCTCGCGGACGCCGCGCCGGACGATGAAACGTTCGATGTCATTTTGGCGAATCTTCATCGGAATATATTGATCGAGAATGTTGGGTTGCTGCATCGGCACTCCGCCTTGGAAGCGACGCTCGTACTCTCAGGAATTCTCGTTTACGATGTGGCAGAGGTACGTGCCGCGTTTGAAGGACAACGACTCTTTATTTTTGCGAAGGAGTTGAGGGAGAATGATTGGAGCTGCCTTATTTTTCAAGCCTCAAAATAGACGATGCGCATAGCCATTCTCGATATTGGCACGAATACCGTCCTTCTTCTTGTCGCCGAAGTGGGAGGCGACCGTTTGCGCGTGCTGCGGGACGATCATGCAATAGCGCGATTGGGTGAAGGGGTCGATCGAACGGGCCAAATTAGCGAAGAAGCCTACCGGAGATTTCTCTCGATATTACGCCAGCATCAAACGTCCATCGAGTCCATGGATGTGCAACGCATCGTCGCCGTGGGCACCAGCGCCTTGCGCGATGCAGTGAATCGGAACGAGATTCTTCGGCAAACAAAAGAAGAAACAGGAATTCAAATCGAAATACTAAGTGGCGAAGAAGAGGCCCGTTGGAGTTATGTAGGCGCGCTCTTCGAGATGAGGGATGTGGAGAACGCGACAGTCATCGACATTGGCGGCGGAAGCACGGAGATCTCCTTCGGCGATGGACATGAATTTCTGAATGGCGTAAGTTTGGATATTGGCGCGGTGCGCTTAACGGAGCGGTGTTTCAAAACAAGTCCGATTACCTCGGAAGCGGCAGAAGCAGCCCGCCAAATGATTCGTGCTGCGCTTAACCACCCTTCCGCCTCCACCTTGAAAAGGTCGGAGAGGGTTGGAATCCTCGTGGCTGTTGCCGGCACCCCGACGACGCTTGCCGCGATGCATCAGGGCCTCGAACAATTCGATTCGGTGAAAGTACAGGATTACCTTCTGCGGCGGGAAGCGGTCGATCAAATGCTAGATATATTGCTTACGACCGATACGGCGACCTTGCTCGATCATTTCCCAGCCGTTAATAAAGCGCGCGCGGATATTCTGCCGGCCGGCACGCTTATTCTTCGAGAGGCAATGGAATTCCTGGATGCCGAAGCAATCCGCGTAAGCACGCATGGGCTGCGGTACGGGATTGCATTACGCGAAGCCGCAGCTACAACGGCTTCGACATGAGGATCAAATGGCATTCGATGCCTGGCTTTATCGGCCTCGAAGGACGAAATTCGTCAGTTCCCATATTCGTATAACCGAGTTTTTGATAATAGGAGGGAAGTTCTTTGCGAGGACTCAGTACCTTCAAATCCATGATCGTGCAGCCCTGTTCGCGGCAATGATCTTCCGCAAATTCGACCATCGCGCGGCCAATTCCCTTGCCTTGTCGTGATGGGTCCACGGCAAGCATACCGAAGTATCCTCGCTCGCCGCGTAATTCCAAGTAGATGGAGGCTATTATCTGACCGGAGTCTTCCAGCATCAAAAAAAATTGTCCTTTCTGCATCAACTCGCTCACATTCTTTTCGTCGGTGCGAACGCCTTCCAGAAAAATTTCAACATCGAAGGCCGCATTCACCAGTCGAACGATAGCAGGAATATCCTCGGCCAAAGCAACTCGGATGGAATAGGATGCCGGTAAGGATTGCATGACACGTCAGAAGTTTTTGCTTAAAACGAATTCAATATCTTCCGTACTGCATCGATCAACCGGTCGATATCCGCCATGGTATTATAACGCGAAAAAGAAACGCGGACCGATTTCCTCGCTACTTCTTTCGATTTCCCCATTGCGAGTAGTACATGCGAAGGCTGCTGGCTGCCCGACGTGCAGGCCGAGCCATTCGAAACCGCAATGCCTTCGAGATCGAAGCGAATAATAAGCGCATCGGCATCTAATCGAGAAAGCACTTCGGGAATAAAGCTGAAGCTGATAATCGAATCGGAGGAGGTATCGTCCGAGGCCGAATTCAAAATAACCTCCGGAATTTCTGAAAGTTTAGAAAGCAGATATGTTCGAAGTCGTTGAGCACCCTCCATCGTCTCCACCTGCTTGGCGAATAGATTTACCGCCTCGGCAAATCCCACTGCAAGCGCGACCGGCTCCGTGCCGCCGCGGCGGTTGCGCTCCTGCGCGCCGCCATGCACGAGCGGTTCCCACGGCGTCCCGCTCTTGATATAGAGCGCGCCAATACCTTTTGGCCCATGTATTTTATGTGCCGAGAGCGAAAGAAGATCGACTCCCAATTTTCTCACATCGATCGGCATTTTGCCAAGGGCCTGCACGGCGTCGGTATGCAGCAGTGCTTTCGAATTCTGCGTTACCGCACGTGCAATTTCTGGAATAGGATTGATCGTGCCCGTCTCGTTATTGACTAACATTGCCGAGACCAGTACGGTATCCGTTGTTACCAGTTTGCCGATTTCTTCGGGAGAAACCCTTCCCACCTCGTCCACCGAAGCAAAAGAAACAACGGTCCCAAGTTTCGATAACCACTCCATAGGTTCAAGCACTGCGTGGTGTTCCGTCGGGCTGGTGACAATTCCAATCTGAGCAAAAGATTTCTTCTCGCGAAACGCTTGAAAGATGGCACCTTTGATTGCGGCATTATTGGCCTCGGTACCACCGGAGGTAAAGACAATTTCGCGCGGCTCGGCGTGGATAGCGCGAGCTATAACCTCCCGCGCTCCTTCGAGCGCCACGCGCGCGCGGCTGCCTAAGCGATAAACGCTTGAAGCATTGCCGAATTCCTCTTCGAAAAACGGACGCATGGCGTCGAGCACTTCCGGGGCGAGGGAAGTCGTCGCGGCGTTATCGAGATAAATAGGCAAGGATGAATGATGAATGTAGAATGAGGAAATCCAGTTCGTGCACTATAAGGCTTCGAGCCTCAAACCCGTTTCATCATTCAACATTGTTTATGGCCGGCCAGCTTTTGCGCCACTTTGCTTTTTCAACAACTTATTCTTCAATCGCTCGCGGCGAAGCTGGCGGCGGAGATCACGCAGATTCTGGTTCTGTAACTTGCGTTTCGCAAGCTGTTCACGGACGCGCTGATTGAATTCGTGCTCGAACACCAGCAGCTTCGCTCGCTGGAGTGGGGTGAGTAGAGGCTTGAGATCGCCATCCAGCTTTTGTTCGCGGTCGCCGATTTGCTCATTCAGGCCACGAATTTTTTGCGCCATGGCAGCGACATCCGCATCGGAGGTGTTGGAATTGGTCGCAGTGGCGAGTTGCTTCATCTCGTCATTTCGCTCTTTGACGAGCGCCTGAATGTCATGTTCGGCCGGTTTATAGATTGCAAAAAATCGGCCCGCCGTGGCATCGTCCATATCGAGAGTGGTCTTCAATTTTTGATATTTGACCTGCTCGATCTTTTGAATAATCGCTTCGCGGATCGTCTGCTGTTCGGCCGTGCGCGAGGCGTCACTCCGCGAGTCGGCTGGTTCCTGTGCTCTCGCGTAAGGCGCGAGAGCACAGGTGGCCAGAATAATAATGGAGAATAAGATTTTCATAATAATAAGATTAGAAGCAATTATTCATGCGTTTGCAACCCCTGTAAGACCGATTCCAGCTCCGGCTGCGAAAGCGATTGCAAACTAACCGGGGTTTCCTGGTCCGTTGCTGCAAGCGGCTCCTCGGCGGAAGCCAGATCTTCGGTTTGGTTCTTTGCTAACTTCACTATCTCATGGGACCTATAAGACCGATCTGACGGATGGGTCTTATACGATCCTGTCGTCCCAGGAGTCGCATAATTTTCAATTGGCTGGCGCTCGGCTGGTGCGATTGGCGCCGGCGCTGCGGGAGGCGGCTGCACTGCCGCGATCGGTGGTGCATCGCTCGAAGGTTGGAGCCAAAGAATCCCGGCAATGACTAAACATGCCGCCGAAACAGCTATGCCCGCTCCCCAAACATGCTCCTCGATGAATTGCCCGAACCGGGCGGGCCAATTCGCTTTGCGCTCCTTTTCGGCAATCCGCTCCATCACCCGAACACGGAAATTCGCCCAATAGAGCGGCTCCGGCTCCTGGGAAGCATAGGGTATCCCAAGCGTTCGGAATTTTTCCTCGAGCTTTTGAATATCCTCGCCGTTTTGGTCGTGCTTTCGCATTGTTGTTTCTGTAATATATAGGACGCTGTTAGCGCCCGAAAGTTTAATTATTAATGGTGGATAATCTTCCTATGTAAGAAGAGGAAATTCCACCCCTTCCCTCGAAGAAATTCTTTCCTGTGCCTGAAGATATTCGCCAATTTTCCTAACGGCATGGAAATAATTAGCTTTCAAGCCGCCAACGCTTGTGCCGACTATTGCTGCAATGTCTTCGTAGGGAAGTTCTTCATAAAACCGCATCATAAAAACGCGCTGCTGTTTTGGGGGGAGCGTTTCAATGGCCGCTTCGATCAAACGGGTGGTTTCAGATTTTAGAAGATGGTCGCTCGGCGTTACGCCTTCTTCCGCAAATTCCTGAATGCTTTCGAGATCGACCGTCGGGCGCGACTTCTTCTTTCGCGATCGTTGAATAGCCGCATTGATCATGATTCGGTAGAGCCAGGTGTAGAGCTTCGACTCGCCACGAAAGCTTCCGAGTGCTTCATAGGCTTTAACGAATGTCTCTTGGGCTATTTCGTCGGCCTCGTCGTGATCGCCATGGACCATCTTGCGCGCCGCGAAATAAATCCGCTTTTGGTACCGCTCGACGATCTCCGTAAAGGCTGCATCTTTTGTGGGACGGGCATCCGCATCCCTTCCGGCTTGAAAAAGCCGTACGAGTTCTTCTTCTGCTATGGCTCGATATTCGGGGCGGTAGGCCATCGATGCTTGATCCAATCCTGGCGCATGCCAAACAATTCATTGTATCTTTGAGAGACATATCGAACGAATGGTTTAATCCATGTAAAATTCGTAATCCTGTTGGAAGTGGAGATTCTCTGCTTATTTTTGCATTGAATTAGAATGATTCACTTCACTTATCCGCCGTACAATGAAAACGATCTTCTCTCGCTTTATCACTGCATTCCTCCTCCTCACATGCGTAAGCACATTAGCCACGGCGCAGCAAACCGCCTGGAATGCATCCGGGAATAACTACCTCGGCGAATTTAGCTCACGACCGCGTCCGAACGTGGATCCTCCACTCTCGGCGACAGGCCAGAGCTATTGGGGATTCGATCTCGGCCTGACCTATAGCTGGTATCTCGGCCAAAGCAACTTTTTCTGGCCAGTGAACGACGATGCAAATGGCATCATCACGCCGCTTCAATTCGATAATTTGGGAAGTGGGCTTGGAGGCATACTCGGAGTGAAAGCAGGCATTCCGCTCAGTAACTCGATCGACTTGGAAGGCAAGCTCCGGTATCTCACGAATTATACATCGGCCACGGAAAGCCATAATCTTTTTGTCACGAACACCGGCGGACAGGCTCCGGTAACAAATAATTATACGGCGCTCCTAAATAATCTCGATCTTGCTGCTATACTCCATTTTGCATTAAGCGAGCAGTGGTATGCCGCTGGAGGGCTCAGCTTTTCTGGACTTCTGGGGAATCGTTTCTCCGCAGTGCAGACGCTCCCCCCTGGGACCGTGTATAATAATACAAGCGGTTTTGCCACGGGGATTAATCAGGAAACGGTCCCGAGTGGCTCGCAGTCGGGTATGTTCAATTCCTCACGCGTAGACCTGCAGCTTGGGGCCGGTGCCGTATTTCCAATGAGTTCGAACTCGTTTGCGCTGGATGCGGAATTGCTCCTCAGCGTGCCGCTAACGGCCTGGCTGCAACCTTCCAATCAGGCCAACTATAATCAATTCGCGGATACATACAATTCGTTTGTAGAATCGGCTGGCAGTAATCCTATTCTTGCACATCCGACCTTTCCAAACCTATGGTACGCCTCCCTCACGATCGGCATTCGGTTCCCATTCGAAAAATCGGAAGAGGCTCCGGCGGTGATTTCTTCCTCGGAAGTTCCCGGCTCGCAAAAGCAGGAAAGTATTGGCCCCGATGGCAAAGTGGCGCTCACCGGAACAGTGAAGGATTCCAAGACTGGGCGGCCCGTCGATGCCACGATGACGGTCGTCGATCTGACGAACAATGAAGTCGTGGCGACGGACCATACGGATCGCAATGGAAAATACTCCGTACGAGTGAAAGCGCCGGGAAAATATTCGGTGACGGCGGACGCCGATGGATATCTTTTTGGCACCTCTTATTTTCAAGTGGACGATCAAGGCCGCATTCTCTCCAATCATCCCGATATTCAGTTGAGCGAAACCACGGGGGGGCGAACGCGGCTGCTTGTCTTTTTCGATTTCAATAGCGCGGATTTGAAGTCGTCGTCCTATCCCGAACTCGATCGCGCCGTCCGGCTGATGAAGGCTGTGCCGACGATGAAGGTGCAGATTGCCGGCTATACCGACGCGATCGGCACGGACGAATACAATCGCGATCTCTCCCAGCGCCGCGCCAATGCCGTCCGGGACTACATTACCCAACATGGCATCCAGAAAAGCCGAGTAACCGCCCATGGCTATGGCAAGGAATCGCCCATCGCCGATAACGGGACGGAAGAAGGCCGCGCGGAAAACCGCCGCGTCGAGTTCGTCGTCCTCAATAGCTAAGCCACGTAATAGCAAGCAGCGCAATTCGATTTTGCGATAAAAAAATGAAAGAATATTCCTTAAAAAGGAAGGAATATTCTTGGAAACATATCGGACTCTTTTAGTCCGACATAGCGTTCTTCTCTTCGGAAATGTTACGACTCTCAAAACGGGTGGAATACGGCCTTATCGCCTTGCAACAACTTGCAAAGCGTGGGACAGTACTGACGGCCCGGGAAATTGCCGACGAGAATGGCATTTCCTACGACCTGCTCGCGAAGATCATGCAGGACTTGAAGCGCGACGGCATGATCTATTCGCACCAGGGCGTACGCGGCGGCTATGGGCTGATGCTCGCGCCGCAGCAAATCTCGGTCACACGCGTCGTCGATGCCCTCGAAGAAGAGAATTCGATTACCGAATGCACCTCCGAAACCGAATGCTGCTCACGCGAAGCCGTCTGCACCATTAAAGGGCCGATGCACAAGCTGCAGGAGCAGGTGGAGCAGGTTTTGAATTCGGTGACGATCGCGCAATTGTTATAAAGGATTTTTTGAAATGGTAAAACTGCCAATTTATTTAGACAATAACGCCACGACCCAGATGGATGAACGGGTCCTCGAGGCGATGAAGCCGTATTTTATCGAATATTTCGGTAATGCGGCGAGCCGGAATCACTCCTTCGGCTGGAAGGCAGAAGAAGCGGTCGATTGGGCGCGCGAAACGATTGCGCGCTCCATTGGCGCCGATCCGAAGGAGATCGTCTTCACGAGCGGCGCGACCGAATCCGATAATCTTGCAATCAAAGGCATCGCCGAGATGTACGCCTCGAAAGGCGATCACATTATCACGCTGACGACCGAGCACAAAGCCGTGCTCGATACCTGTAAGGCGCTCGAACGCCGCGGAAGCCATGTGACGTATATGCAGGTTACCAAAGAAGGCTTCGTCGATCTCGATATGCTCCGCGACGCGATGACGGATAAGACGGTGCTCGTCACGATTATGCACGCCAACAACGAGATCGGCGTGATTCAGGATTTGGAAGCGATTGGCAAGCTTTGTCACGAGAAGGGCGTGATTTTCCATACCGATTCCACGCAATCGATCGGCAAAGTTCCGTTCGATGTGCAGAAATTGAATGTCGATCTCGCATCGATTTCCGGCCACAAGATTTACGGACCGAAGGGTGTGGGCGCGCTTTACGTTCGCAAAAAGAATCCACGCGTAAAACTTTCCGCGCAAATAGATGGCGGTGGCCACGAGCGGGGAATGCGTAGTGGCACCCTGAACGTACCGGGCATCGTCGGGCTTGCGAAGGCGCTCGAAATTTGTATTGCGGACATGGAGAGCGATACCAAGCGCATCCAATCCATGCGCGACAAAATGTGGATGGACTTTCAGGCCGAGCTTGACGAAATTTACATCAATGGCCCCGATCCGCTCGACAAACCGGAATGGCGCTTGCCGGGAAACCTCAACGTGAGCTTTGCGTTCGTCGAAGGCGAATCGCTGATGATGGGAATTCGAGATATTGCAGTTTCTTCCGGTTCGGCGTGTACGTCGGCCAGTTTGGAACCGAGCTATGTATTGAAAGCGCTCGGCGTTGGAGAAGATTTAGCGCACACGTCGATTCGTTTCGGCATCGGACGGTTCAATACACAGGAGGAATGCGATTACACTGTGAATAACGTGGTGGAATCGGTACGTCACTTGCGTGAGATGTCACCGCTGTACGAGATGGCGAAAGCGGGAATCGATTTGAAGAAGATCGAATGGGCGGCGCACTGAACCACGATTACGCGGATTGGATGGATTTACAGGATTAGTATCGGTCATTGCGAGAAGCGAAGGAATTGGCGATAACCGCACGGTTCAACTTCCACGGATTTGTAAGAATTTTTGGAATGAAAAAAATAGATTCGACAATCGAAAAACATTTCGGCAACCCCGAAGTGCTGCTCGGCTTCATGCGACGGACGCGGAAGCCAGTGTTTCACAAGTCGAACGTTTTTTTTCGCGACATTCAATACGCGATTCGCGATTACTTCGACGCCGTGGAACGCGAGCCGATTTCGACTCCGGAAGCGGAACGAATGGCGCGGGATGTCGTAGAGCTTTATACGGAGCGCGGGCTTTTGCGGAAGGTGAATAATCAAGCCTATTTGCTCGAAAGCCCGGAGTGGATAACGCCGAAGGACGGGACCTACGCAATGCTCACGGTCCATGGCGCGCCCCTGCCGGGCGAAGCGGAAACTTCGTTGGAAGAAGCGATTGGCGGTACGGCCGCGGATGCCAGTTTCATGGAAGAACCTGGCGCGCTAAAGGGCGGGGACGTAAGCGCCGACGGAAACCGCATTGCGGAGCTAACGCTCCCGATCGCGCCGCCGGCGAATGCAGTCCAGGGACATCTTGGGAGGAGCGATCGGGAGAGTGGCGCGCCGGAAGAACCGCATGCCGATCCGCAAGCGGGAACGGATAATAAGCCGAACCCGAAGGTGGAAAAGCATCTGCCGGAGAAGCCGAAAGTTGCGCCGCCACCGTGGATGAAAAAGAATTGAAAGATTTTCTCCCCTCCCGCTTGCGGGAGGGGCAGGGGGAGGGTGTCGGGGCTTACTGACACTTGACACACCCTCCCCTAACCCCTCCCGCAAGCGGGAGGGGAATAAAAAATGGAGAAAAAATTATGGCATATTCAGAGAAAGTAATCGATCATTACCAGCACCCGCGTAACGTCGGCACGCTGGACCCGAAGGATGCGAACGTCGGTACGGGCCTCGTTGGCGCCCCCGAGTGCGGGGACGTCATGCGCTTGCAGCTAAAGATCAATCCCACGACAGGTGTGATCGAGGACGCGAAGTTCAAGACCTTCGGCTGCGGCAGCGCGATCGCATCCAGCTCGTTCGCGACCGAAATGATTAAAGGCAAGACGGTCGACGAGGCTTACGCGATCAAGAATACCACGATCGTAAAAGAGCTGAACCTGCCGCCGGTGAAAATCCATTGCTCGGTCCTGGCCGAAGATGCGATCAAAGCCGCCATCGAAGATTTTAAGAAGAAACGGGAGAAAGCAACCGCCGAAGAAGCGGTTGCGTAAGTTTCATCCGTCATTGCGAGGAGGAATTTTTGGAGCGAAGCGAAAAAAATCCGACGAAGCAATCCGTGGGATTTCAGCACCGTGCTAAACCGCAACGGATTGCTTTGCCGAATCGAACTCCCTTCGGTCGTTCGATTCTCCTCGCAATGACACAATAGACAGGTAGCCGTGACTTTCAAGTCACGGTCTCGCAGAAAAAAGTTTTTTGAAATACCATTCGCCGTGACCTGAAGGTCACGGCTACACAATTCAGGAGAATTATCAATGTCAGAAGTAATGGAAATGCCCTCGTTAGAAGAAACGACCGTCGAGCAAGCGTTTACCGATCTTGAAAACGAGATCACGCTCTCGGAGAAAGCGCTAAGCGAGGTGCGAAAAATCATGGAAGCGAACAAGATTCCGGAGACGTACGGCCTTCGAGTCGGCGTCAAAGGCGGAGGTTGTTCGGGGCTTTCGTATTCGCTCGGATTCGACGGCGAAGCGCGCGAAAACGATAAGCTCATTGTGAAAGATGGCGTTCGTATTTTCGTCGATCCGAAATCGCTCTTTTATCTTTCCGGAACGGAACTCGATTTCACCGATGGCCTCAACGGACGCGGCTTCGTGTTCAATAACCCGAACGCGACCAAGACTTGCGGCTGCGGAAGCTCGTTTGGGGCGTAGCAACAGAACCCCCTCCTTTTCAAGGAGGGGGCAGGGGGTGGTCTTTTGGGGACAAGAATAACCACCCCCCCAACCCCCGCCTTGAAAAGGCGGGGGAGTTCATTCATTCACATGGACCACTTTCTCACCTTCGGCATCGACCGGACCTTCGGTATCGACCGCGAGCGGCTCGAAAAGCGATTTCACGAGCTGCAATCGGCCTCCCACCCGGACCGGCATGTGGCCGCCGAAACCGAGCGGCGCGAGCAGGCGCTTTCGGAATCGAGTGATATTAACGCCGCCTATCGGACGCTTCGGGAACCCCTGCCGCGCGCGAAACATCTCTTAGAATTATACGGGTTTCCGATCTCGGACCAAAAGAACGTGCCGTCGCGCCTGCTTGCGACTGTTATGGAAGCTCAGGAAAAAATCTCCGAATTCGAAAATGCGAAAGACCGCGAAGCGAAACAGGACGCCATGGACGAACTCATCGCCATCGTGGAAGAATTAGAAGGCCAACGGGAAGCCATCGACGAAGAGCGCGCGAGCATTGCAAAAAAGTGGGACACCGCCATGCATTCCAATGATGCCACGCAACTTTCCGACATAGAAAAAGAGGAATTGGGTCGCATGGCACAGCTTATCAGCGAGCGTGCCTATCTCGAAACGCTCCACATTTCCGTCACCGCCGCCCGGCAAGGCAAGCCGGCGTTTATACAGCATTAAAAAGTACAGCATTAAAAATATGAGCGGTTATTATTCACGTCATTGCGAGGAGGAAATTGCAAAGCGAAGCGTAGCAATTTCCGACGAAGCAATCCCGTGCACGAAACCGCAGATTGCTTCCTCGTGTGATTCTCCCTTCGGTCAAATCACACTCCTCGCAATGACATTACTATAGAGGATGGCGAATTTAAATATCCTTTCCAGTTTTCGCGAAGCGCAAGACACCCTCGCTCAATTTATGAGCGAGGAAAAAAACCTGGCGCTCGTCGAAAAATTTGTTAATCTTTTGGTAGAAACGTTCGAGGGCGGCCACAAAGTGTATTCCGCCGGCAACGGCGGCAGCCATTGCGACGCCATGCACTTCGCCGAAGAATGGACTGGCCGTTATCGCAAGGATCGCAAGCCGATGCCTGCGCTCGCGTTTTCCGATCCGTCGCATATTACGTGCACTTCGAATGACTATGGCTTTGAGCACATTTTCGAGCGCATGGTCGAAGCCTTTGGCGCAAAAGATGATGTTTTTCTGGCGATCACGACTTCGGGCAATAGCAAAAATTTGATTCTTGCCGCCGAAGCCGCGAAGAAGAAGGGAATGAAGGTCGTCGGTCTGCTCGGAAAAGGTGGTGGCGCAATCGCTGCGCATTGCGATATTCCAATTATCGTTCCAGGCCAAACCAGCGACCGGATTCAGGAACTGCACATTAAGATCATTCATATCGCGATCGAATGCGCCGAGCGACGGCTGTTTCCGGAATTATATTAGGTGAAAGATTTATTTTTCAACGTCATTGCGAAGAGAGAACGAAACGGCGGCAGCCGTTTCGTTCTCGACGAAGCAATCCGTTGTATTCAGCCGCGCGGTTCAATTTCAACGGATTGCTTCGTCATCGAATTCTCCCGTTGGTCGAATTCGATTCCTCGCAATGACGTAAAAATACTTTTATTAAATGCCGCTTAACATTCAACTACCGGGTCAGCAGAATGGCACTGCGGGCCGCGTTGTCGGGATCGATCTCGGCACGACGAACTCGCTCGTGGCGTATGTCGATCATGGGGTTGCGAAAATTATCGAAGCATCGGATGGGCGGCTCGTGCCTTCGGTGGTGACGCTGAACGATCGCGGCGATGTCGTTGCCGTCGGCGAAAAGGCGCGCGAGCGTTCGATGCAGGATGCGCAGCACACGGTTTATTCCGTCAAGCGATTGATGGGAAAATCGTATCAGGACGTAAAAAAGGAATCTGCGATGCTCGGCTATCGCCTGGTGCCCGCCGATGAAGGGTTAGTGCGTATTCAAATTGGGCAAAAGCTTTTTACTCCGATCGAGCTTTCCAGCTATGTGCTCACCGAGCTAAAGCGGCGTGCCGAAAACTTTTTCAATGAGCCGGTGACGCGGACGGTCATTACCGTTCCTGCTTATTTCAACGATGCGCAGCGTCATGCGACGAAAGATGCTGGCCGCCTCGCGGGCTTGGACGTACTCCGCATCCTTAGCGAGCCCACGGCCGCCGCGCTGGCCTATGGCCTGGATAAAACGAAGGAAGGAATCGTCGCCGTCTATGATTTGGGGGGAGGGACCTTCGATATTTCGATTCTCAAAATCACGAACGGAATTTTCGAAGTCCTTTCGACGAATGGCGATACCTATTTGGGCGGGGACGATATTGACCGGCGCTTGATGGAGCTCTTCATCACCCAAATTCAATACATGACGCCGGCGTTTGCGCCAACGCCGGAGCAATTGCAGAAAATACGGCGGATCGCGGAGCAAGTGAAAATATCCCTTTCGTCACAGCAGCGTGTAATGGTCGAGATAGATCTTCCCGAATCCGGCATTGCGTATCGACGGAATTTAACCTATCAGGAATTTGAGCGCGTAGCGAAGAGCATCATCGAGCGTACGCGCAAGCCATGCGAAGACGCGCTACGGGATGCAAAGCTCCGCGCGGACGAAATTGAAGAAGTTGTATTGGTTGGCGGCGCGACACGAATGCCGATGGTGAAGGCACTCGTGAAGGAAATATTTCAGCGCAAACCACACGACGAATTAAATCCCGATGAGACCGTCGCGCTCGGCGCCGCTATTCAGGCAGATATTCTTGCTGGATCGACGAAGGATATTCTGCTGCTCGATGTCACGCCCCTTTCGCTTGGCATTGAAACGATGGGCGGTATGATGAGCACGATCATTCCACGCAACACGACGATTCCGGCGAAAGTCTCGGATACCTACACGACGTTTGTCGATAATCAGACCGGAGTGGAGATTAATGTATTTCAAGGCGAGCGCGATTTCGTGAAAGACAATCGCCATCTTGCCTCCTTTACCCTGAAGGGCATTCCACCATTGCCGGCCGGCGCGGCGAAAGTCGATGTAACGTTTCTGATCGATGCCGATGGCATCCTGCAAGTTCGGGCGCGCGAAACGCATACGGGCACCGAACAACAAGTGGAGGTGAAACCGTCGTACGGACTGAGCGAAGAGGAAATTAGCCGGATGCTGCGCGAATCGGTCGAGCATGCGCCGGCCGATATTGCTGCGCGCCGGTTAGTGGAAGCGAAAACGGAAGCACAGCGCATTCTCGCCGCGACGGAAAAAGTGCTGGGCCAGCTTCGGCGCGGCCAGCTTGCTATTTCTGCTGCCAAGCTCAAGACGATCAACGTGGCAGATGTGATCGACGCGCTTTATGCGCTCCGACGGGTCGTAAACGGTGAAGATGCCGCCGCGATCACGGAGCAACAAACCATTCTCGAGCGTGCCACCGAGCCGCTCGCGCAGGAAATTATGAATGCGAGCGTTGCCGAGGCGCTCGAAGGAAAGACGATCGAACAAGTTTAAATTCAACGACTCCCCTCCCGCCTTGCGGGAGGGGCCGGGGGAGGGTGTCGGTCATTCACACACCCTCCCCTAACCCCTCCCGCAAGCGGGAGGGGAATAGATTTTTCCCTTCACGCAAAAGGGGGGATATTTTTTTTACAACATAATTCTTTTAACTCACAATGAAAGCAACCGAATTCACACTTAAGAAACGTCCGTATTCCGACGACCAGGCAAAAACACTGCTCGCAAAAGTAATGGACGCCGAAACCAGCGACTGGCATTACAACACGCACCATAAAGGCTATGTCGATAAACTGAACGAGATCGAAAAATCGCTGCTCGACGCCGATCCGGCAAAATCGAACGGGAATTATTCCCAGTTCGGCGAACTCAAGCGCCGCTGGACCTGGAATCACTCTGGCACCATTCTCCACGATGTCTATTGGGAATGCCTCGGCGGCGAAGGCGATCCGGCGCTCGGCGTGGAACTTCATGAGCAGATCCAGCGCGATTTCGGATCGTTTGAAGAATGGAAGACCGATTTCAAAGCAACGGCACTCGCCGCGAAGCTCTCTGGCTGGGGCTTGCTCGTTTTCGATACGCTGGGATCGGGCCAGTTAAAGAATGTGCTGGTCGACGAGCACCATTATGGCGCAGTCTGGGGCGCGGTGCCGCTCATTGCTTGCGATGTATTCGAGCACGCTTATTATCACAAGGACGGCCCGAAACGCGCGGCGTATATCGATAACTTTATCCAAGGGCTGCACTGGGGACGCGCGAACGAACGGTTTTTAAAATATATCGCGCGATAATTCGTAGCCGTGACCTTTAGGTCACGGTGTGAATCACTAATTTATTTTGCTTTGCGACCGTGGCCTAAAGGCCACGGCTACACGATACGTGGCCAGAGTTACTTTCCTTCCCATGGGCGTTACCTGCGAAGCTCTCCTCGGCGAGAGCTTCCTCGATGTTGCGCTCGCACATAGTATTGACCTTCAGCACAATTGCGGCGGCGTCTGTGCGTGTTCGACGTGCCATGTGAAGGTCAAGCAAGGCATGGAATTATTGCCGGAGATGGAAGACGATGAGGCCGATCAATTGGATGAAGCAGAAGGCCTGTCGTTGGAATCGCGACTTGGCTGCCAATCCAAAATTTTGGAAGATGCCGATTACATCGTCGAAATTCCACAGCTTAATCCAGCGATCGCAAAACTCTTTCACGAAGGCGCACATTGATTTTTTATGAATTTATTTAATCCGTCATTGCGAGGAGCCTTCCATGAGCGGAGCGAATGAAAGGTGACGAAGCAATCTCCGGAGATTGCTTCGTCGCGTGATTCTCCCTTCGGTCGAATCACGCTCCTCGCAATGACCTGTAAATACACGGAATATAATCATGACCTGGTCTGATCTCGAAGATATTGCCGAAGCCTTGATGGAATCGCATCCAGGTGTCGATCCACTAACCGTTCGGTTTACCGATCTGCGAAATTGGATTGCAGCGTTGGATGACTTCGAAGACGATATTCATGCGTCGAACGAAGCAAAGCTCGAAGCCGTCCAAATGGCATGGTATGAATTGTGGCAGGATTCCTAAACCCGATTACGAATCCGAATGACGCTGATTGTATTTTGATTCGAAATTGGATTTGAAGGATTTTCTCATCATCACGAATCTCGGTAAATTCGCATTTATTTCGATTCCATTGGATTTATTCCGAAAAAAAACATCTTATAAACTTTGAACATCCATCAGCGTAATGAGCTTGAATCAGCTTAATCCAGGTCGTACTCGCATTCCCGTCTTTCCGCTTGGGGTCGTGCTCTTTCCGGAGAGCCGCATTCCGCTGCATATTTTCGAAGATCGCTACAAGCGGCTTATTGACGAATCGCTGAAAGACCATTCGCCCTTCGGCATCAACTACGTCGAGGAGGACAAACTCCATGCGGTCGGTTGTTCGGCGCGGGTTGTCGAGGTGCTGGAACGCCATCCCGATGGCGAAATCGATATTGTTACCGAAGGGGAGCGCCGCTACGAGGTGCTCGAATTCGAGCAAAGCGGTCCCGATCAAATTTCCTTTGCGACGGTTCGCTGGCTCGATGACGAGCCGGAAGAGCGCGACATGAAGCTCGCGGGCGAAACGATCAATCTCTTCAATGAACTTACCGAGATCGCCTATAAAGGCACGATCGATCCGCTCGATGAAGCCATGTGGAATGCGGAAGGCCGATTCCCATCGTTCAAGATCGCGCAAAAGTCGGGCTTGGAAGCTCCGCAGCGGCAAGCGCTCCTTTCCGTCACCAGTGAGAACGAGCGGCTTTCGATGCTGCATAAATTCCTGGCACAGCTCATTCCAAAAGTAAAAGAGTTCGAAACGGTTCAAACGCTCATTCGCAACGATGGCTATATCGTCACCTGGAACAAAAAGCCGGGTCCAAACGATAACCCCACGCCGTAAAAAACGTACGGAGTATTTAGAAGCAAGAAAAGAGAGACTTTTTACAATTATTCGATGAACAAAAAAGCAAAACGAGTTAACAAGAAGCATAAAAAATCGGTCGAACGCGTGAAACGTAGAGCTAAGGAGGCAATTGCCACCGCAAAGACCTCGCGCCGAGCGCCGAAACCAGCAGCGAAGAAAGCTTGAGTCGGTTTGGCGCGGATTGGATTTTTAAGATTCCATGGATTGATATTTCCATTAAAATATTGGCTCACTCCTAATTTCATTCGTCCAAATCCGCCTGTCCGTGTAATCTAAGGTTCCGGTTCCCATGGGTTCTATCGCCGACCTTCTCTCGCGTCCCGGTCCCATTCTAATGGGGATTCTCAACGTCACGCCGGATTCCTTCAGCGATGGCGGTGATTTTGTTTCTCCCGATCGCGCGGTCGATCATGCACTTCAGATGGTTCGGGATGGCGCTGAAATTATCGATATCGGTGGCGAATCGACCCGGCCGCCCGGTGGCGCATACGGCGCTGGCGCCAGGCCCATTGCGTGGGAAGAGGAATTAGGCCGGGTGATTCCCGTCATTGCGGCAATTCGATCTCGGAATAGTGACGTACTCATCTCTATCGATACGCAAAAAGCGTCTATCGCAAAGGCGGCGATTCAATGCGGAGCGAATATCATTAATGACGTGAGCGCCGGATTGCAGGATAACGAGATGTTCGCGACCGCCGCGAAACACCGCGCACCGATCATCCTCATGCACGGTCACGGCCCGCGATTTCAGAAGCCCCACATCGAGGATTACGAGTACACCGATGTGGTACGCGATGTGTACTCTTATCTCGAAGAACGCATTCAAGCTGCGCGCGCGGCGGGAGTCGCCGAGGTCCTTGCCGACGTTGGCATCGGGTTCGCAAAAGGCTACCATGATAACCTACGATTACTGAAACACCACGAAACGTTTAGGTCCCTTTCCGTTCCCTTAGTCCTTGGGGTGTCGCGAAAATCGACCATAGGACATGCAATGGGTGGGAACCCATCACCGAAAGATCGTATGACGGGCAGTATTGCCGCCGCGTGTTATGCTGTGCAGCATGGCGCCAAAATTATTCGGACGCATGATGTGCAGGAGACGCGGGAAGCATCGGCAGTTATTAATGCTATTCAAAATCAACATTAAGCGTTCAATTGAAGCCAATCTCTAATTAGGCGAGTGAGATCTACAAACTCCAGTTCGTTGTGATTGAGATTAAGTGCTCGGGACTGTTTTGGAAGTTGATAACGAAATCTTCGGTATTGGCGATATATTTCCGATTCGCCCGATAACGCTTCAATTCCATTACGCGCGAGCCAGTTACGAACGGCCCGAATTGCTCCCTGCGGCGATCCCCGATGTGAAGACAAATCCTGTCCCGATAAATCAGAAATAGTCAGATCGTACCGATGTTCGCTTCGCTCCAGGATGAGAAGTACTTTTTGACGTTGTGAACCTCTTCCATATCGTTTGCATCCGAGATCGAGACCCAATTCCAATGGCATATTAAACCGAGGTAGACCATGCTTGGATAATTCCACTCTTGAAAGGTCGTGGATACCAAATTTGCATTCACTAATTATTTTTTGAATTTTAGCAAGCCGAAACTCACCACTATTAGAAGCTTCAAGCGCGCACCGGGGATTAAACCCACAATACTGAACTGCGAACACCAAAGCATGAAAGATTGGTGTGAAATTTCGATCGAAGGGACAATTAATAAATATAGAGCGAGAAAAAGATGCCATGACTCAATGTCGTACCGGTGCGGCCCTGTTGGGGTGTTTGGTCAAACTTCTTCGAGGAGAGCTTCGATGAACCGCTGGGCTCATATTCTCTGCCAGTGTAGAAATGGTTGCTCCACTTAATTTTCCCTTGCCTGGAGCAGAGTGAAAAGTTTGGCCGTGTCGCCCATAAATTACGATACGGTTAGACGGCGCAACGGATCGGGCATACTCGATCGCCTCTATTTTATCGCTTGAACTAAAGTGCTTTTTCCCCTCCGCGAATACGGCCCATTTGCCACCGATGAATTCCACGGAGACTTTTCCGGTGTACCGAAGTTTCATAAGATGATTAAGTAATTTCGATGATTGTTCGTTCCATTTTTTCGTTATGACCCCCATGAAAACATACCGTAAAGAGCTCTGGATGCATCTGCCCACAGAATGGGGCTACGTGAACATTTCGGATGAGGTGCAGCACGCCATCGATGAGAGCGGCGTGAAGGAGGGAATGGTCCTCGTTAATCCCATGCACATCACGGCGAGTGTGTTTATCAACGATGACGAGCATGGCCTTCATAAGGATTTCGAGCGCTGGCTCGAACACCTTGCACCGCACGCGCCAATCTCGCAATACGATCACAACAAAACCGGCGAGGATAACGCCGATGCGCACTTAAAGCGGCAAATCATGGGCCGCGAAACGGTCGTTGCTATTACCGATGGCAAGCTCGATTTCGGGCCGTGGGAACAAATATTTTATGGCGAATTCGACGGTAAGCGAAGGAAGCGGGTGTTGATTAAGATTATCGGGGAATAAATTGGGCACAAAGTCAAAAACGATTTTGATGCGGCGCATCCTCTCGACCGTCCTGCTCCGAAGGATCCTCTTGCTCCTGTTTCTCATAATGATCGGCCTCAATGCGTATCAAACATGGAGAATTGCATTCGTGCGACACGAAGCAGATTTCCCGGCCTACTTAGCGGGCGCGCATGGATTGCTGAATGGCACGAATCCCTATGCGCCAACCGCTATTCCACCTTACAATACGCCGGAGAATTACCGGCCGTTTATCTATCCTCTTTTCATTGCGTGGCTATGGATTCCATTTGCTTTGCTGCCCCCGCTCGTGGCATCGCTCCTCTGGTATATTTTCGCGGTGGCCATTTTTTTCAAAGTTCTTCAATTGCTCGCTGAATTACTTCAATTAAAGGACGAACGGCATCGGTTGCTCTTTTATGGCGTGCTTTCTATTCTTTTCGTTTCTGTCATTCAATCGGATCTAATGTTCGGTCAGTTGAATTTACTCGTGCTGCTTTTGCTACTGCTGGGAGTGAAGTATTTCGAGGCGAGTCCAATGAAATCGGCATTGGCATTCGGCGCGGCAATCGCCTCGAAGCTCATGCCCCTCGTGGTCCTTCCGATTATCGTTCTTAAGAGTATCCGCGTCTCTCTCTTAACAATGCTCTCGATTGTTCTGCTCACATTCGTCGTTCCATTTCTGATTGCGGGAACGAAGATCATTGGATATTACCAGTACTGGATTAATAATACCATTTCCGGTGAATTTGCGCATACGAAGTATGGATACAGCTCGTTCGATGTGGCCGGCGTCCTATCTCAATTGTCGGGGAATGACTATCCCTCAACATTGCTCCGTCTCATATGCGGGCTTGTGCTGCTAATCTTTCCACTCCTGCTTCTCAAAAAAGGAAATCAGCTCACAGCATGTTTTCTCGCATTCCTGCTGATTCCACTCACGGCGACCCGCAGCGAGCCGGATCATCTTATCATTCTCATGCCGGCCATGGGACTGTTAGTCGCGCACTTCTTAAAAATAGAAGCGAAGGCTTGGAGTTGGTGTGGGTTATTGGCCTTACAGCTTACCATTCTTTGGGGATATAATCGAGCAATCCCCTTCGATACCGCCGGGATGCTGGTGTTGTTTGGGATCGTATTTATCATAGGGCTTCGAGGGAAAGGCGCTTCGAGAGGCAAAGCAGGGGCTCTGTCAGCTGCGGTTTAATCGTGCCTGTGCTATCTCCCCGAGAACCAATCGAGCCTTCTCTAACTTTTCCCAATCAATAGAATGAAACTCTACGTAAAATACATGGTGAGCATTCGCTGCAAGATGATGGTGATTGCCGAACTGGAGCGGCTTGGCTTTCACTATTCGAGCGTGGAGTTAGGCGAGGTTGAAATAGAAGAGACACTTTCCCAGTCACAAAGAGATGCATTATCCGCCGCCCTAAAACGCTCCGGACTGGAGTTGATGGACGATAAAAAGTCGATACTGATCGAAAAGATCAAGCAAGTGATTATCGAGACTATTCATTACACTGACGAAACGTTGCGTGTAAACTTTTCCAATCACCTAAGCGAAAAATTAAACTACGACTATACTTATCTTGCCAATTTGTTTTCTGAGGTTGAGGGTACGACGATTGAGCATTTTATTATCAAGCATAAGATCGAGCGGGTGAAAGAACTACTTATTTACAATGAGCTTTCACTCACCGAAATTTCTTATAAGCTCCATTATAGCAGCGTAGCCGCGCTTTCGAATCAATTTAAGAAAGTCACCGGACTTACCCCGTCATTCTTCAAGCACATCAAGCACAAACGGATGGGTGGTCTGGAGAATGTGTGAATGTTGTAACTTTTTCGCAGAGTTGTGTAACCGTGGTGGCTGCCTTATTGCTTAGCCTAGTACCGATGAAGGCTGCCCTCCACACGAAATGGCCCAACGTCCCTAACAATGAAAAATCGCTCGGTAATAAAACCTCTTCTTTATACTCTCGGATCGATAGCACTCGTACTTGTGCTTGCAATTTGGGTTTTTAACACATTTTACTTCGAATCGACACTTAACCGAGTCGTAATACCCAAGATCGAGCTGGCGGCTGCGAAAGCGACCCATGGCAGATTTGCCCTAACACTCGACAAAATATACTACCGGCATGGCACGCTCATCTGCAACACCTTTGTCCTTTATCGAGTAGCCTACGATAGCGGCGAACATGGGATGGTGCTTGAAAAAGTAACACTCGACACCGCCCGATTTGAAGGAATTAGCTGGTGGGATGCGCTTTGGCAAAAAAATATTAGCATGAAAAGTCTCGATTTAAAAGCGCCAAAGCTCTATATGATCGATATTGATACCGGCATTGCGTTGCCCCGAATTCCAAAGTACGTCCCAATCAAGAATGTGGCACCTTCGAATGTGCCCATTCTCTCATTCGACAGCATTGTTTTGCGCAATGCCATCGTGTTCCTGCCAAAGTTGGCAGGCAAATCTTCAGAACCCACCTATAAGGATATCACGATCAAGCTAACCGATTTCTCGCTCGACCCGAAGAGCATGTTGGGAGAACCAACGCTGTTCTCTCAACGCGTTGATTTCAACTTGCCGGGAGGAAGCTACTCGATGAGCGATAGCATGTATTCACTGAACATTCGCGGTATCCGGGGAAGCTTCTCGGATTCCCTGGTGACAATTGACAGTATCACCTATGAGCCAAATTATAGTGAAGAGGCATTTGCCGATAAGTATAAATACGTTCAAGGCCGGCTGCAATTCCAATGCAGCGGAATTGTGATGAGCGGAATTAATTTCACGAAGCTATTGAGCGGCGGAGGGTTTAGCGCCAGATCGTGCAAAGCATCGTCGTGGTTTGTGGATTACTATGGAGATCTTCGAAAACCGGTTAATCCGCACCCTCCCGATGCCTTATTACCTCACACCATTCTGAGCTCTATCAAGGCGCCTATTACGCTCGATTCGATCGTATTCAACAATGGGACGATTCATCATCGGGAGCGGATCACGGGAAGTACTCACGCCAGCCTGCTAACGTTTACCCAAGCCCGAGTAAGCGCCTCTCCATTTTGCACGACTCCATTGAGCCGTCTCTACCGAGAGCCATTGCGTATTTCCGTGAAAGCATTATTTATGGGACAAGGTCAGGTAATCGGCACCATCCTTTATCCTATCCATCAAAAACCGTTCGATCTTCATGTGGTTGCGAGTGTTGGCCCATTCGATGCACGCGTCTTAAATAGCTACCTCATCTCGAACGAGCGAAAACAAGTGATGAATGGGAAGATCTTAGGCGGTGAAATCCGCATGGATGTTCGATCCGGAGTAGGTATTACGACGGTGGGTCCGCGTTATTCCGATCTTTCGATGGAAATAATGTCAACGGACGTCAAAAAGAGCAGAGGAATTCTCGAGGGGATTAAGACCTTTTTTGCCAATACCTTTGTGCTCCGCACGAACAACCTCGATAATGGTGATGTCAAAGCCGTTTCCGCTACGACGACCACTATTCGCACGAGCAAACAGGAGTTTTTTGAATTCCTTTGGATCGCGATGCGAAAATCTATTTTAAAGGTGCTCGGCTTTTGAAATGCTCGTTTAGCGTGTAGAACATGGGATGTGTGAATGATGTAACTTCTTTCTAAAGTTATGTAATGTTTTTCAAGATTGTGGCCGTATAATTGTATGGATGAGTGTTCGAGGCACCTCTTCGGACAATGGAAATGCCAAAAAGGATGTTCTTAACCCACTCATAATTTGTAATTATATGAAATGCCTAAAATGGATTCTTAATATGCTTTCCCTGGTCATTCTTATGTGCCTTGTAATTTCGCAAGTGGCGGAGGCGCAAACAAGCTACAAGATCGGCGGCAATTCGGAGATGAATCTTAGGGGAACCTCAAGCTTGCGCAACTGGGGCATGACAACCGATTCGTTTAGCGGCACGGCGAATTTTACGCTGGCTGCGGATAATCAACTCCTTTCTATCACAGGCTTTTCTCTTCGGGTGCCGGTGCATACTCTTAAAAGCACCAGCCGAGGAATTGAAAAGGATGCATACAAAGCGCTCAAGGCGGACAAGTTCGAATTTGTCAGTTTCGATCTCACATCGGCCAGTTTTATATCGAGTGGTTATGAGCGGTATCGAATCTTGCTGCACGGCAATCTTACGATGGCCGGGGTAACGCAGGCCACGACTCTAAAAGCGTCCGCCGAATTCAACCCGGACGGTACCATATCCTGCAGTGGATCGCTCCCCCTTTCGTTTTCGGATTATGACATGGTTCGCCCCTCTTTCCTGCTTGGAACGATGAAAGTGAATAATGCCATGACCTTGGATTATAGCTTTCTATTGCTTAAGTGATAATCTCTTTCCATGAAAATGAAAAAAAAGAATAGCTACGAATTTGAAAAATCGAAAGTAGTGATTCTCGTGGAAAGTATCGAATATGTACCAAATGCCGTGCTTATAAAAACGATTATCAAGAAGTCGACTGGCAATATAAGCCTTATTTCGTTCGATACCGGAGAAGGATTGACGGAGAAAACCTCTCCTTTCGATACGTTCGCCCAAGTCATCGATGGCAAAGCCGAAATCGTGATCGACGGCGTATCAAATCTGCTTAAAACCGGAGAAGGCATCGTCCTTCCGGCCCACTTACCTAATATATTTCGAGCGAACGAACGATTTAAAATGATCCTAACCGTTATCAAAAGTGGCTATGAATAAGACCCCGGAAAACCTTTCTTTACATCGACATACCTTGCGTCGATTTAAAACGCGCGGCTTTGGAAGCATGTTATACATTATTGCCATGCTGCTGATCATTGCGTGGGCCATCGGATTTATCGGATACAGTGCCGGAGGGCTGATCCATTTGCTCCTCCTCATCGCTGTTATTGCGATTCTGATTCGGATCATGAGACGGCGGAAAGCATTGAAATTGAAAACAAAAATAGACCCAATACTATGAAACATAAAGTGAACGTCCTTCTAGGACTTTTGGCCGGAGGCGCGATCGGCGCCGCCATAGGTATGCTCTGGGCCCCTCACAAGGGAACCGTGCTCCGCCGCAACATTCGTCGCAAAGGCGAAGCCATCGTGGACGAAGTAGTCGAGAACATCGAGGAGAACGTCGGCCACATTAGCGATGTAGTCGCGGAAAAAGTCCAAGAGGCGAGGAAAGAGCTAAAATCCAGGCTTGGATAAGCCTGCGATACGTTTGGCAACGGATAGCAGTGAAGAAAGTAAATTCAAAGGACCGGAGTACGCTCCCACTGGTCGGCAATAACGACGCTCAAGAGCAAGATTACCGAACAATGCCGGAATGCCTTCACACGTCCGGTAACCTCGGCGAGATGAGGTCCGATTCAGAACCTTCGCCGCCTTCGGAGAACGTTACGACTGCAGATTCCAAAAACGAGGAAATACCTTCCGACGGGTCGCGACAAAAGTTTATAGCAATGAATTCAGAGACAGACATACCAGAGTTGTTCTTCTAAGAGTTGCATCATTTTTTTAATAATGCACTTTGGTTGACAATTTGTGCATCCATTGGCCGTGGAGAAGTTTACTTAGGAATTATGGCCACGGATATTCGAGACCTGCGACGCCTTCCGTTGCTCCGAGAGGCGTAGGAAATCCGAACGGGCGCGCTGCTCCGCAAGGCAGAGGAAATGCGAACGGCAAAGGAAATCCAGCAGGGCAATGGGAAACCAAACAATATGGGGAACTTGAAGGGCGGCAGGAATTAAGGTCGATGGCGGAAGATAATAGGTTCCAAAGCTGGAACATGGCACGCTTGTGGGATGCCCCCTCCCCGAAGAACATCTAAGCAAGTTTGTTTCTTATGCGGAATCAGTAGTTCAAGATGAACTGACCTGAGCGGATGAATAATCATCCTTGGATTATGGTCGCCTCCATAGCGATCTTATCTCTCTCCTGTCCTTTCTACTTCCACGAATATTTCTTCGTAATGTTGACGACAATGCCTGATGTCACCTCATGAGCGTGTATATTATACGCTTTACATTTTAAATCCGTCACTTTGCATTGCGGTGGGAAGACTTTTTATGCTTTCGAATATTATCGTATTCTCTGTCGTATTTTGGGTGCTTGGAGTAGCAACTTCACATACCCTGGGCGGATTCATTTATCTTCTGCTCGTCATTGCAGCAGTGGCGGTCATTATTCGCGTCATCCAGCGCCGTAGATTGGCGCTAAAGAACGCATAAAAAGCTCTATGAAACCAATTAAACACTTCGAAGCGATGAAACTTCCGCTTGGCACACTCCGGGAATCTCCCATGCATGATACCCCCTCGGAAGTGGCAATAGAGCAAACCGCATTTCCGGCGGTGCTCCTGAAAGAGCGCGAGGTAGTGGCAGCCCTGCTTCGCAAAAATTTTGATGAATATACCAAAACGACTCACGATGACGGCACTGCAGACTATGTCGTCACCGGGCTTCTACAAGCGCAGAATACGACATTGTGGATGCTTCGAAGATATTTGCCATGATGTAGCGCGAGCGGATTGTTCTGGCTCTTCTCTCAAATGACTACCACAGGCTCGTTACTTAGCGTCTGGCTTCGGCAGGTCGATAATAAATTTACAGCCTTTACCGGGAAAATTTTCGGCGCGCAAGGTGCCTTTGTTCCGTTCGATGGCCTGCCTGCTGATTGCAAGACCCAGACCCAAGCCAGTCCGGTCGGCACCTTTCTGAACACCCGTTTCGAAAAGTTCTTCGATTTTTCCTATGGGAAGCCCACCACACTCGTCTTCAACTTCGATCAGAATGTGATTCCCTTCCTCACGCGTACGGACCTGAACGGTGCCCCCGGAAGGTGTAAATTTCAATGCGTTTTGAACCAAATTGGCGAGTGCAGAAATTAGCAGATGCCGATCGGCAAGGACCACTAACTCCGAGGAGCCTTGCATCCGCAGGATAAGATTCCTTGACCGAGCTTGAAACCCTGCCGTAACTCCCACTTCGCTCATAATTTCAAAAGTACGAATTTTTCGGCGATGGATATCCGGCTCGGAACGTAACCGAACTTCCGCGAGTGCGGTATCGATCAATTCTGCCATCCGTTGTAAGCTATTCTGAAGCACCCCCCCAGTTTTACTATCGAGTCTGACCGTCCCACCTTCGATCAACTCGAGCGCAATCGTCGCCGACTGAAGGCTGTTGCGTAGCTCGTGAGCCAGAAAGCCGAGTCGCTCGATCTCTTTCAGGTCTTGCGCTTCGGTTTGCTCCTTTTCGAATCCCGCCACCACTTCGGCAATCGCTGTGTCGAGCGATAAGTTGAGTTGCTGCAGTTCCGGTGGACTTATTTCGTAGTGAAGATTGGCAGCGGACTCCGTGATCGCCTGATAAATAATTGTATAACTTTGAACGACTTCGGATATTGCATATCCAAGGTGAGTATATTGTTTGCTCTGTTTCTCTCCCATTGCGACCGGAGAAACAGCTCCCTTGTCATCGGATTTAATCGCAGCCGGGGTCAATAGCCCTGTTAATTCATCGTAAAAAATACCCCATCCTTCTTCCACGCTGCCGGATGACATGCGCGACCACTTGGAGTCGTGGGCCTTTTGTTTTGCGACTCCAAGAATGGTGTTGCGTTCGCGAGTTAAAAAATCATGCAGCATATACGTAGCGTTTGACGATGAAATAATGTTAGAAAAAAGAAGGTGACGCTCGCGGGGTTTTCAACGAGTCCCGATAAAGCTTAAACGGTTTCGTGTTCAGCGGCTTTTCGTGGATTGCGCGGAAACCGATTCCGGTTTTGGCAAGTCGATAATAAATTTGCAGCCTTTGCCAGGGAGGTTCTCGGCGCTGAGCTTGCCTTTGTTCAATTCGATGGCTTGCCGGCTAATCGCGAGACCTAATCCCATGCCCGTGCGGTCTTTATCCCGTTGGACCCCCGCATCGAAGAGCTCCTCTATTTTCCCGTCCGGCAGCCCTCCGCATTCGTCTTCCACCTCAATCAAAATGCGGCTCTCAACCTCATGTGCCCGGACTTGAATCGTCCCGCCTGGTTTCGAAAATTTCAAGGCATTTTGTACTAAATTTGCAAGTGCAGAAACAAACAATTGCCGATCGACCTCGACTTCGAGATCGGAAAACCCCTGCATAAGCAATGTGAGATTTCGCGTTCGAGCATCGAATCCAGCGGTTACTCCTACTTCGCTTAAAAGTTCAAAGACGCGAGTCCGAACGAGAAATATTTTTGGGTCCGTACGCAAGCGAACTTCCGTGAGCGCCACGTCGATCAAGTCCGCCATTTTTGTCAAGCTGGTCTGCAGCATCCCGCCCGTGCCGCTCTTGACGCCGACGATGCCGCTCTCGATCATTTCGAGCGCAATCGTTGCGGATTGCAAACAATTTCTGAGTTCATGGGCAAGGTAGCCGAGCCGCTTGATTTCCGCGCGATCGACGTTTTCGGTCCCAATCTTCCGATATTCCGAGACCGATTCGGCGATGGCCGTATCGAGCGATAAATTGAGCTGCTGGAATTCGCGAGCAGTGATCTCGAAACCAAGTTTGGTGGCTAAGGATGTGATAGCCTGACAAATGATGCCGTAACTATGAACGACCTCGGAGATCGTGTATCCGAGCTTCAAATACTCTTTCCCTTGTTTCGCTGCCGTTAACGTATGAAGCCCCTTCTCCGCATGGAATTCAAACGGCTGGTCGCGTTTCAAAAGACCGACCAGTTCATCGTAAAAGATGCCCCATCCCTCCTCTACCGCGGCCGAAGTTACTCGCGTCCCCTGCATATCAAGTGCTTTCTCCTTCGCTTCCTGGAGGATTGTGGATCGCTCGCGAGTTAGAAAGTCATGTAGCATGGAGTAATTACCTTTCTCAGATGCAGTGTTTGAGTCAATCAAAATGCAGGAATTATTTTCGGTTTAATAGCGGTAATTGGATGAGCGAGCATGCAAGCTAAGCTCATGAACTTGGTCATTCCGAGATCACTTCGCCTGGCGAGGGAGTAGTTGGAAATGCAAAGAGGTCCCGTGCATCGTTTGCCTCCTGAAGTTGCTTTTTGGAACCCGAGGCCATGATCGAATCCCACGCGAGGCGCCGGCTGGCCGCATCGAATAAGGAGAAATCTGGGCTTCGAAGCCGCTTCAGAGCGCTGGAGATGGAAATATAGGGTCGGAATGCCATGACGGAATTTCAACACATTCACAACTGGATTGGTTACTAAATTACGATCCGGCAATACGATCAGGCGCCTCGCCCGTAGCGGCAGGTTGGTTCAAATAAAACAATTCCATTCAAATAAAATAGTTTCGGACTGAATGCGCCCATAGCAGCTTCGATTCAAGGATTTGAGGAGTTGGCACGCCATTGCATGTAAGACGAGCCAGAGGACATCCATTTGGAAGTTCCTTACACAAAGACGCCGTTCGACTCGAACCGACAGGAATTAACCGGATGATCCATCATCCGACCTCTCGTCCCTTCCCGTTCCACTAAGCTTTTAATGTAAGTTACCGCCTTTTTTCGGGGACGGCTCTTCGCCTGCGTATTTCACGCGGTGCAATTCGATTCACTTCTAAAAAATAAACTATCGTGAAAAATCAAAAACTAAAAAATCGCAGCCTTGCGCTGCTTGCTTTCGGTATTATCGCGCTCGCAATTCCGAGTGCCAGGGCCCAATCTGTAGCGGGCCGCATTGCTTTCGGCTTCGATGCCGGTGGCAATAAGTTCTACAGCAATTACACGGACTCTCGCTTCGGCTTTCAGGGCGATGCGTTTATCCGATGGAACATTATGGATTGGCTCTCCTTGGTCGGATCCTACAATGGCGGCGTGCTGGGATGGAAGACAACCCCCCAGATGGTAACCAATGAGAACACACTGTTTCCCACAAGCACCGGAAGTTCCGGCGGAGCACTCGGTTCCCTCAACCACACCCGCGAAGGCGGCTGGGACTTGATGGCATCCTTCAATGTCTTTCCGGCACAGACGTTCGTTCCCTATTTCACGGCCGGAGTAGAGGCACTTAACTTCGAGCCGGACGATGCTTCGCCAGCTCCCTTAAAAGGCAATGCCATAAACGCATACAGCAAGAATGTTGTCGGTGGCGCCTTCGGCGTGGGTTTCGAAATGTATATAACCCCGAAGATCGTCTTTAACGGCAAAGGACTGTTGCATTTGACCGGAACCGATTGGATGGACGATTACTCGAATCCGAGTAATTACCGCCAGGACGCCTATCTGACCATGGGCCTCGGATTCAGCTATTACATCTTCGCTCCCGATGCAGCCCCGGCCGCTATCGCTACGTCCGAAGGGTCGGTCACCAATAATTACACAACGAATACGACGACGGTCTATCACACGGACACCCTCTACATTAAGGATCCAACAGACACCGTTTATCTCTCGAACCCGAAGGTAAACACGGTATTCACGTTCCCCGGCACGCTCTTCATCGTAAACACCGATCAATTCAACAATGCCGAGCCGAACAATATGAATCACCTCTACCACATTAAGGCGCTGGTCGATCAATGCCCATCGCTCAAAGTGGAAATCCAGGGATTTGCCAGCGCGGAAGGGACTCCCGAACACAATCAGGAACTCTCCGAACGCCGCGCGAACCGCATCAAAAGCTGGCTCATCGAACAGGGAGTGCGTGCAGACAAGATCGCGAACACCGTCGGCTACGGCGAAACCCGTCCGGCCGTCCGCGAACGAACGGACGTCTCCGCGGCCGAGCTTGAGGCCGAGCGCGCGCAGAACCGCCGCATTGCCGTGAAAGTCGTTCAGAGTTGCCAGGAAACAGGTAATAACAACTCCTCGAATTAATGGCGATTAGGTTCACAGTGATCTTGAAGGAACCAAAACATTTATGAATGGGAACGGCGTGCCTGACAACACGCCGTTTGACGACACATCGATTCACAGTTAGCAACAACCTCTCTAACTCAATGACCATCAATTTAACAACGATCATGAAACATTCTACAACATTACGAATGGGGACGGCATGGCTAATAGCATGCCTTGTCGTCCTCTTTACAGCCGGGACTTCGCCGGCGCAATTGCGCCCGGACCTCGGAACGGCATCGACCTATGCTATTTTTACTGGCGGTGGTGCGATCAACGTCACCGTCGGAGACACCGCCGTTCTGACCGGCGATGTCGGTCAGGATGGCGCTTATGCCTTCAATGGGTTTCCTCCGAGTACCTATACGGGCGCGCTGAATAGAAACAATGCGGCTTCCGCGCAAGCAAAGGCCGATCTAATTACCGCGCAGACGGCCGACGGGCTCGTACCATGCGGTACGGTGCTCGGCGTCGGAATCGTGGACGGGCAATCGTTCGATCCCGGCGTTTATTGCTCCGGAGCCGCTACGACGACGACCGGAAATATCACGTTTAATGCGCACGGAAACGCCAGCGCCATCTTTATCGTGAAGATTGGCGGCCAGTTGGATGCGAATGCAGGCACGCATATTTTGCTGGCCAATAATGCGCGCGCCGCCAACATCTACTGGTTCGTCGATGGCGCAGTCAATGTGGCCAATGGATCGAGCTTCGCGGGGACGATCATCGCGAATGGCTCCATCACCTTTCTTGGCAACTCCTCGCTCAATGGAAGGGCGCTCGTCGCTCCGGCTGGCGCGATTAACTTAGCGTCAAACCACATGTCGATTTCCACCGACTCTGGTTCGGCAGCGAACAATCTTACCGTGGTTAAACCTGCTCGTGGGGATTCCATCCTAAGGGGCACGCTCAACGATACCATTCGATGGACCGGTTCGGGTATTACACGTTCAAAGACCTTACAATACTCGCTCGATAGCGGCAGGACATGGACCACGATCGCGACGATTACGACCGACTCGTTTGATTATGTATGGCATGTTCCGGACACTACCTCGACAAAGGCGTTCGTCCGCGTCACGGACACCAATAACTTGCGCGGAGTGAGCGGAGTATTCAAGATCATTTCGAACAAAATCCACGTCATTACTCCGGCGGCCGGCACCTCCATCACGGGAGGTGCGCTGCACGATACGATCACCTGGACGGGTACCGGACTTAATCATATAAAGACCTTTGCGTACTCGCTCGATAGCGGTCTGACGTGGACCACGATCGGCAAAGACACCACGAATGGATTCACCTATCTTTGGAATGTTCCCGATACCACTTCGACAAAGGCGATGATCCGCATCACCGATTCGAACGGCGTAACGGGAAATAGCGGAGTCTTTACAATTCGCTCGAATCAGATTACCGTTATGACCCCTACACCGGGTCAAATGATTCCCGAAGGTACGCAGAATTTCCAGATCACCTGGAGCGGTACGGGAATAACCCCGCAAAAAACGCTCGAGCTCTCGCTCGATGGCGGGCACACGTGGACCACGATCGGTACCATTACAGCGAATGTGTTCAATTATTTCTGGAATGTTCCGGACACGACCTCTTCGCTTGCAATCATCCGTATCACGGACACCAATGGTATGACGGGCCAAAGCGCCATGTTTAGCATAAGCTCGAACAAATCTCTTGTCGTCGTCCGTCCGAGTGCCGGCGAAGTCATCGCTGAAGGCCTGCAGAACTATCAAATCACGTGGACCGGCGTAGGACTTACCGGGCAAAAGACGATCGAGCTATCGCTCGACGGAGGCAATACATGGAGCACGATCGGAAGCGTAACAGCCAACGTATTTACGTATAGCTGGAATGTTCCGAACACACCTTCCACGCAGGCTATCATCCGGATCACCGATGGCGAAGGTACGAGGGGCCAAAGCGGGATCTTTACGATTAAACCGAATGCCGGAAGTATCGTCATTATCGATCCCGAAGTTGGAGAAAACGTCGATGGCGGCACAGTAAATTATTTAATTAACTTTACCGCAACGAACACTACGGCTCAAAAGACGCTGGAATATTCGCTCGATGGTGGCTTGACGTGGACGCTTATTGGAGTCATGAATAGCGAGGCTCAATCTTACACATGGGCACTGGTGCCGAACGTAGCAACGACCAGAGCGCTCGTTCGTATCGAAGATGCCAACGGCGTGACTGGTATTAGCGGGTTATTTACGATCACGACCATCCCTGGAAAAGGCTCGATGAATTCGCTTACCTTGAGCGGGTTGGATAGCAATGGCAATATCGGTAATAACAAACTCCTCGGAATTACCTGGACGTTCACCAAGCCGATCGGCAATTCTGTCAAGGTCGAGTATTCGCTCGATTATACAAAGACATGGCAACCGATCGCGACGGTTCCGGTCACGGAATCACCGAACTCTACGGCATGGATCACGACGGCATCGGGATATTATAACCCGGTCTTTATCCGGGTCACGAGCTCGGGCGGTGACTCCCTGACATCTATCCCATTCTCAATCGGATCGGCTCCTGCGGCGGTCTCTGCGAATGCAGTCGGGAACGGCCTTGCGATCTCGAATTATCCGAACCCTGCGAGCGAACAAACAACGATTAACTTCGAGCTTCCGGTTCGAAGTGACGTTACGCTCGTGGTCTGCGATAATCTGGGCCGCACCGTCAATGAAGTAACGGGCACCTTCGATGCCGGAACGCACACGCTGCCGGTCAATACCTCGCAGCTTGCCAATGGTATTTACACTTATTCCTTGGTCGCAGGATCAACGCGAGTAAACGGACGCATGAATGTCGTTCGGTAATAGTCATTCGCTTTTAGCCATTGGCGGGTTTCGCCAGTGGCTAAAGGCAACCGAATCTTTAAACTTTAAGTAAAAAGATCCATATCGCAATAGTTATTTTTTCATAACATTTTAGGATTCACAATAATGTGTTCCTTTTTACAAATACTATACAATGAGTAATTCAACATCAACCCCGATCGCCACTGCGTCGTCGGATCCGAGTACTTCCACACCGAGCACGAGCCAGAACTCCTCGGCTCAGCACAGCACCGCGTCGACGAATAGCAACTTGTCATCGAACGGCGGTTCGCCTTCGAGCAGCCATTCCCCTTCGAATGGCAGTTCGTCCAAGAACGGCAGTTCATCCACAACCGGCAATTCGTCGCCCAACGGCAATTCGTCCGCGAGCGGCAATTCGTCTGTGAGCAGCAATTCTTCGACGAATAGCAATTCGTCAACGAATAGCAATTCGTCATCGAAGAGCAATCCATCGTCGAATAGCTCTGCGGCGGGACAAAGCAGCTCGACGCCAAAAAATGTTGGCGGCGATCAGATGAGTGACACGAAGAAGAACGATGTCGTGAAAGAAAATAAAGATGTCACAGCCCGCTAAAATTAGCGAGATGGACGACTATTTTCTATCGCGCCTTGGTCGCTGAATTAGGAACGTTTTAAATGAAAAATTTGACCTTTCCATTCTGCTGCCCTCGATTATTCGAGACGGCCCTGCGACAAAAGACCAAAAGCTCCGCCCTACGGCGGAGCTTTTTACTCGTTCGAATCGAAGATCATAGGATAATATTATGAAACTGAAAAATCAATCTGAGCCGCTAACCGCATCGGCATCGCCGGCGATGTTCCCCCCGATGAACCGCACCCGCGAAAGCCTGTTCGTGATCGCGTACCGATTTTTCCCGAGGACTTTTTTGGTAAAAGGCATCGGCCTGACGTTCACGACCTCGCTCTATATATATCATTATTTGCTCGTCAATGGGGTCGATTCCATTTCACAACGCATTTTGTTTACCGCCTTGATTGTGGCAGGAGTGCCGGTGATTTCCCTCTATCTTGTCACCCTTGCCAGGGCTCCTCGTATTCGAAGACGGGAAGAAGCGGAAGCCGCGCGGCTCCATCATATCGCGCTTGGCGACTGGAATGCCCTTAAAGCGAAAGAACACGAGGAACAGCAGGAAATTATTCGACTCGAACAAGTGGCTTCCGGCGATAAGAAAGCCCGGCGAGTTCAGAACGAGAAAGACGATAAGCGTTGGGATTTATTAACCGAGGCCATTCGTGTACAGAATGAAACCGTGGAATTAGCTTCCGAAGAGAGGCTGCTCGTAGCCCAGCAGGTGAAAGATATTAAAGAGGAGGGCGAAGTCATGCGGAAAGGACTTGCCTCGGACGACCTCGAAGCGCGGCATATCAAGGACCTGAAAGAGGATAAACGCTGGGACCTGCTCAACGAATCGCTCCGCCTTCAAAAGCAAACCGGAGAATTAGCCTCGGAAGAGCGACTCTTAGTTGCGCAACAAGTAAAGGATGTGACAGACGAGCGCGAAGTCGTGCGCATTGGCTTAGCCTTAGACGATCTGAAAGCGCGGGACGTAAAAAATCGGAAAGAAGATGAGAGGTGGAACTTGCTGAATGAGTCGCTCCGCCTCCAGAAAGAAACCGTCGAACTGGCCTCGGAAGAACGGCTGATCGTTGCACAGCAAGTGAAGGATATTAAAGAAGAAGGCGAAGTGATGCGAAAAGGATTGGTCTCGGACGACCTGGAAGCACGGCACATCAAGGAAGATAAGGAAGCAAAACGATGGGCCGCCCTCGATGAACGCTTGCGGATCCAGGAAGAGCAAAGTGAAGAACGAGATAAGCGCCAACTTCTGAGAGATGAAGAACAGGTCCGGTTGCGACAGGAAGATCTGGTCAAGGATAAGTATAAAATATTATTCGATCGATATGTAAGAAATGCTTCAGAAACCAATGCGGGGCATGCCGTTGCGGATGGTTTAGCGCCGATACCGAAAGATTGGCTCCAGGAGCAGCCGGAAATACGAAAGAATCCTGCGCTTGCACAGCTCCTCGAACCGTATAACGAACGATAATATTATTTCATAAACGATTTTTATTTTTAACAATGATGCCAAATCCCGTAATTTTAGTCCTTGCTGATGACGACAAAGACGACTGCCTTTTTTTCAAAGACGCATTAGAGGAATTGCCCCTGACGGCCAAACTTACCACCGTGCATGATGGCGAACAGCTCATGAAATTACTCATCGACAATTCGGTTGCACCCCCGCCACCTCACGTTCTATTCCTCGACCTCAACATGCCCCGCAAAAATGGGTTTGAGGTCTTAGCGGAATTAAAACTCGATGAGAAATTAAAATACCTTCCCGTCATTATTTTTTCCACCTCGTACGAACCGGATGTGGCGAACCTGCTCTACAAAAAGGGAGCGCAATATTACATCCGCAAACCCGCCGACTTTTCACAGCTAAAAAAAGTAATTTATCAGGCGCTGTTGCTTGCAACGGAAGATAATTCCGCACAGCCGGCAAAAGAAAACTTCGTACTCAAGGGAGATTTAGAGGCCATACCATCATGAAAACAGTAAAAATGACAACCCCTCCCAGCATGGTTCCCATGGAAGCGCTTCCCGCTATCAAGAAGGATTTTCGAAGCGTAAAAAAGTTGGACCGGCAGGTTATTACGAACAAAGAGCTCGCGTTCCAAAGCAACGAGAAGGCAGACCGCATTGCCGAGCTGACTATTGCTAAGAAAGAACTCGCGTTTCAGAATAAAGAGAAAGCAAAACGGGCGGCCGAGTTGAGTATTGCCAATAAAGAACTCGCCTTCCAGAACGACGAAAAAGAGAAACGCGCGGCCGAGTTGGGAATTGCGAATAAAGAACTTGCCTATCAGGACGGGGAGAAGGAAAAACGGGCCGCGGAACTAAGCATCGCCAATAAGGAACTTGCCTTCCAAAACAAAGAGAAAGAAAAACGGGCTGCGGAATTAAGTATCGCCAACAAAGAGCTCGCGTTTCAAAACGATCAAAAAGAAAAAAGAGCTGAAGAGTTGGTCGTTGCCAATAAAGAACTTGCGTATCAGAATCAGGTAAAAGAAAAGCGGGCAGCAGAACTTGTCATCGCCAACGAAGAGCTTGCGTTTCAAAACAAGGAAAAAGAAAAACGGGCCGCCGAATTAAACATAGCGAATATCGAACTTGCCTATCAAAACGATGAGAAGGAAAAGCGCGCGGCAGAACTAAGCATTGCCAATGAGGAATTGGCGTTCCAAAATGAGGAGAAAGAGAAGCGCGCTGCGGAATCGCGCCTCGCAAATAAAGAACTGGCGTTCCAAAACAAGGAGAAAGAAAAACGCGCCGCGGAGCTCAGCATTGCCAATAGAGAACTTGCTTTCCAAAACGATCAAAAAGAAAAACGTGCCATGGAATTAGACATTGCCAATAAGGAGCTTGCCGTACAAAATCAGGTCAAGGAAAAGCGGGCCGCAGAATTAAATATCGCCAACATCGAGCTGGCATTCCAAAATCATGAGAAAGAAAAACGCGCGGCCGAGTTAAACATCGCCAACATCGAGCTGGCCTATCAAAACGAGGAGAAAGAAAAGCGGGCAGCAGAATTAAGCATCGCCAACGAAGAACTTGCTTTTCAAAATAATGAAAAAGAAAAACGAGCGGAAGAATTAATTGTTGCGAATAAGGAACTGGCCTTCCAAAACGATGAAAAGGAAAAACGAGCAGCGGAATTGATCGTTGCCAACAAAGAGCTTGCGTTCCAAAATAATGAGAAAGAAAAACGCGCCGAGGAACTGAGCATCGCTAACAAAGAGCTGCTCGCTTTCACGTATGTGTCGAGTCACGATCTGCAAGAACCGTTGCGCAAGATACAAACCTTCGTCAGTCGCATACGGGATACAGAAAGCGCCAACCTTACGGAGAAGGGCAAAGAATTCTTCTGCAGAATACAAGAATCCTCGAAACGGATGCAAACTCTGATCGAAGATTTACTGGCGTTTTCCCGCGTCAATACAGCGGAACGGATATTTGTCACGACCGATCTCCAAAGCATCATCGAAGAAGTGGAAGCCGAACTCAAGGAGAGCATCGAAGAAAAACATGCCATTGTGGAAGTGAAGGAAGTTTGCCCCATCAATGTCATTCGGTTCCAGTTCCGGCAACTGATGCTCAACCTCATCGGGAACGCGCTAAAATTTTCACATCCACAGGTTCCCCCTCGCATCGTCATTACGTGTAAGAATCAAACGGGGAGAGAACTAAACAACGAAAAGCTTTCCCTTGAAAAAAAATACTGTCATATCAGGATAAGCGATAATGGGATTGGTTTTGAACCCAAATTTGCAGAACGTATTTTTGAAGTATTCCAAAAACTTCACGACAAAGAAGAGTATGCCGGTACCGGGATCGGCCTTGCGATCGTGAAAAAAATCGTGGAGAACCACAACGGCATTATCACCGCAACCGGCGAACTCCATAAAGGAGCCCGCTTCGATATATACATACCGGCGTGACAACTTTCAAAAGCCCATAATACTCAGCTCCCGCATGATGGCGGAAATTTCCGGGTGCTTCATCAGCTCCTCGTAGAGCCAGCTCGATTCTGTTTTTGCGTCCGTGAGATGCCGTTCGAGTTGCGCCTTATCGCGGCGTAGCATAGCTTCGCGAATACCAAGAACGCGCTGTTCCTCTTTCGTAAATCGCTCACCGAGCTTTTTTTCCAGCGAACCGAATGCTCCGCTCACGCGCTCGGCATGTTCGTTATTCTTCTTCTCGTCGTGGTCGGAAAATACTTCTTGATCGCCCATAAAAGTGCTAAGGGTTGATTGTCGAATCGCCGATTATTTATCGCTCGAGGACGAGCCGCCGTGTCTCGATAGCATCGCCTGCTTGGAGTTGAACAAAGTAGATCCCACTTGGGAGCCGGGTGCAATCCAAATTGTAGCCCGAAGCGCCGGCAGAAAATTCTCCGGCATTTGAGGAACGCACGGTTCTGCCCGTTACGTCCATGACCGACCACGCGATTTTACCACTTTCCGGAATGGTAAATTTCGCTGTAACCCAACCCGTCGAAGGATTTGGAGAAAGGTTAAAGGAAAAGGGTAGTGGGGTATTCGGCCCAACTGCGCTCGACGAAGCGGCAATGTGCGTCGTATAAACGCCAGAGCCTTGCGTTGCAATCGCAACGAATCCATCCAATTGACGCGCGTCGATATTCTCAACAATGGCATAGCCGATTGTTTCCGTACCTTCCGAGCTCCATATAACATTCGGGCCGGAAATATCCGTTGTCGAAAATAACCCGACGCTCGTGCCGCAGAGATAAAGCTCTTCGCCATGTTGATGCACGATCGTGATCCACCGGACCGACGGTCCATCGCCGGAGCCGTCGGCATTTTGTTCAAGCTCGCCGCTCGCATCGTGCCACGTCGTCCCGCCATCGTTCGATGCGAAGATGCTCCGGACGTGATAATTAGAAAAGCAAACGACGATGCTATCGGCATTCTGGGGATCGACCGCGACGCAGCAGATGTACGCATTCTTCGGAAAAATCGATCCTGTGATTTCTTGAGGCATGGGCGCGGGGTCATTGGCATTATCCATGCGATAGAGATGACCATTGCTTGTTCCATAATAGAGCCGGTGCGCCGGAACAGTGGACATACCCAGTGCGGTGATATAAGTGTTGGCGGCAAGCGTGGAATTGGAGAGCATGACCCAGTTCACGTCTGTCGAATAAACTTGATTGTCCGGAACCCCGGCAAGATCGTCATTGCGCCAAAGGGTATTATTAGCTGCAAAGTACATTTGATCGGTATTGGTCGGGTCGAGCATCCACGGCGTAACAAATTGTGCCTGCGTCACGGCGCTCGGCATCAATCCCGCGTAACCTTGATAGGAATAATCCGATCCGATCGTCCAACGGCTGACATATCCCTCCTGCGATGACATGTAATACGCGATCTTGCCATCGGCAATGGCGCAATAACAGCCATCCCCGCCAGCATATTGATACCAGCTATTAGACTCGTGATATAACCACGAACCTTGATCCTGAAAGCCACCGAGGACCTCCGTATCGCCTGGCGAGGCATGATCGAGCGCAACATCGTAAAGGATACTGGCCTGATCGTTATAATTAGTATTCTGCCAGGTGATCGGGAATGTTGGATCGTCATAGCCGAGCACGTCATATGCCAGGAAAATACCGCCGTCGGTTGCAACATACCCTTCTGTAGGATCGGAAGGCAAAAACGTAAGCGCATGATGGTCGGGGTGATCGTTAAGGGGTTCGCCATATTCCCCATTGGTCGGATCGTAACCGCCGATCCAATCGACATCCTGGGAAGAAAATCCATCGAAGGAGCGATAAAGATTGGTGCCGCCGAAAAATACAATATTGGGATCGCTGGGATGCACCGTTAAAGTAACGGCATATCCACCATAGGTATTTAAACCATAGGAACCCACGGAATCGGTTGCCTGGGGAACATTCGCCGAGCGGTCGTCCCACTCGCCGCCTGTGCCAGAGCCATCGCCAGAATGATACGTATATCGTTCTAAGGTAGCTCCATAGAATACATTCGGATCGACGCCGCCAACATAGATAATATTTTCCTCCGATGGTGCAATAGCAATTTTCATTCGTCCCGAATGGGAGGACCATCCCGAAGGTGTGATCTTCGACCAGTGGAAGCCATCGGTTGAGCGCCATATCCCTGCCGTGGAGGGCGCGCCACCTTCGGCAGCTTGACCGCTCAAATAGGCGTAAAGAATGCCGCTGGAGGTAATCGCCACGTCCGTGGCGATGGAAGTATGTGTACGGTCCCCAAGCACGCGAGCCCACGTTGCGCCGCCATCGTTTGAGCGCATGATCGCGCCGAAACCCGCGGCATAAACAATATTGGAATCGCCACGCGAGCTATCGAGCGCGATGTTCCAAACCCCATCGAAGACACTGTCGAGAACGGTCGCATCGGGGCTGACGGTAGTAGGAAGCACCTTCCAGCTCTGACCATCGTCTGTCGATTTATAAATCCCATTTCCGATATTGGCACTGTGATAATCCGGCTCGCTATAAACCGCGGTCCTTCGCCAGGTCGTGCTGATAAGTTCGCCTGTGCCGGCGTACCAGATTTGGGTTTTGCCCGGACGGCGATCTTGCGCGAGCGAGGTCATGTCTTTTAGCTCTCCGGGCGAAGTGGTTCGTGTCCAGCTGTGCCCGCTATCGGTCGAGCGGAAGATACCGCCTTGCGCTGTGGCAATAAGAAGGTTCGCTTCGTTCGAAATATCTATTCCGATCGCGCGCGTCCGGCCGCCGGTATTATTCGGACCGGCCGAGTTCCAACCAGTCGCATGGATCGTGGGCGTGCCCTTGAATGCCGTGGAAGAAACCCCAATCGTCCGCGCATATGCTAACTCGCGCGTCTGAATGCCGCGCGGAATTTCACCCGTGGCTGGATCACGGAGTCGGAGAAAGTTCCAAAGCTGCTTCGCACCAACGTTTTCAACTTCCAGCGTCCCGCGCGAATAAAGGCGAGGGTGAGAGAGGTTGAACTCATGCGTCATTGCGATCGCCGCGCCGAGCAGCGAAACGAAAAAGAGGACGGGAAGTGTCTTGCGCATAATAGAAGAGGGTTTGAAACCTAAGAAGTATTCCGGATGGCTGAAGTAAACCATTTCGTCCGGGCAAGATTCCAGTTACCGTATGGCATTTCTATTGCCCTGAATTTAGGCTAAAAAAGAACTCGACCATGATACGAAAATTAGCCTCGGGCGAATACCGTCTATATTCACGCAAAAAAAATCCGAAGACTGGCAAACGCCGTAATTTAGGGACCTTCAAAACCAAATCTGCCGCGGAAAAACACGAGCGGGAAGTGCAGTATTTTAAACGGCATTAATCCAGAACCACCAAAAATGTGCATCGGTAGTCACGAGTATTGTTCTCTTTGAGGAGAAAATAGAATTCAATCCTAAAAATCGTCCGCGTAATCCGCCTTAATCCGCGTAATCCAGGTTCTGATTAGAAGTTGAACCCATAGCTCACCGTCAGAAACAAGCCGCTCAAATTTGTGAGCGATTCCGACGTGGTGCTTTGGATCGAGCCGGGATAGGGAATGATGAAATAACGAAGGCTAGCGCCGAAATTATTTTTCGGATCGGTACCGAAATTTGCGCCAAGTCCCAGGTAACCACCAGGAACGACTTTCGATTTTGCACTACCGAATGCACTGAAGAAATCGTCGGCGTAAGGAGTGGTCATGGCAACGACGGGGCCCGCGCCGGCGCTAATATAAGGCCGAAAATTATCGCTAAGGGCATCGCGAAACACACGGTATTGTAAGCTCGCCATCAACGGGATGACGAATATTCGGTTAATCTTATTGACTTCGAGCAAGGAGAATTCACGAGAGCCTTCGGCCGTACCGAAATCCAATGTGATTAAGCCGGTAATATCGGGGCTAAATGTGTGCCCGAGAAAAAGTCCGCCGCCAAAGCCATAATCGCTAAAGGAAGCATCGAGTCCCCAGGTGTTCGGGTTTTCCTTCGAAATCTCCTGCGCGCTCTTAATCAGCGGTTGCGAGGGTTGGAAGGTCATCGCTGTATCCGACCCCGCCGACGGAGTGTGCGGACTAATCGGTGTTTGCGCATTAGCGCTCGCAAAAAATGCCAGCGTAAGGATGACGCTGAATCCTAACCTCGAAATCTTTTTTAATAAGATAACTTTCATAAATCCTCCCAGACCGTGACCTAAACCATCTTTTCTCTAAACACTTAAAACTCCCATTTGTAACAATAACGTATCTCTAAAAAGCAACCCTGCCATGTGGACATCCGTTCGCGCAGCAGAAATTACCGAATTGTAATCCTTTTTAACTTCACCTATCGCACGCCGAGAAAAAAGACCTTCAAATACTCTGTTTCCGGCATGGCGGCAAGTAAGGGATGATCAATTCCCGCGCCACGGGCTTCGAGGATGGTCACGGTACGCTTTGCTCGGCGTCCGGCTTCGTGGAGCATATCGAGGAGCAACCCTCGATCAATATGATGTGAGCAGGAACAGGTTACGAGGATGCCATTGCGGCTCAATAGCCGCATTGCCGAGGAATTAAGGCCAAGATAGCCTTTGCGAGCATTCGGAATGTCTTTTTTCGATTTTGCCAGCGCCGGTGGATCGAGTATGATGACGTCGAATTCATCGCGCGATTCCCGTATGAACTCAAAGCAATCGGATTGAACGGTTTGAATTTTATTTTGTACTCCATTCAACTCGGCGTTGCGGGTGAGCCGATCGAGCGCAGCACGGGATTCATCGACAGCGACAACGGATGCTGCTCCGGCAAGCGCGGCATTCATGGAAAAGCCGCCATCGTTCGCGAAAAGATCGAGCACGCGCGCGCCCGGTCGGATAAAATCGCGCAGCCGAGCCCGGTTCTCCATTTGGTCGAGATAAAAGCCAGTTTTTTGACCGGCCAGCACATCGACGTAATAATGCGTCCCTGCGGTGTCATGGATTTTGGCCTTTGCATCGCCGCCAACAATTAAGGATTCTTCCGTCGGCAGCCCTTCGAGCTTGCGGAGATGTGAATTATTCTTTGCGACGATGGCGGTTGGGTCGAATAGCTTCTGAAGAATTTCTACGATCATCTCTTTCCTTGCTTCGAACCCAGCCGAAACCATTTGATAGGAAAGGACGCGATCGTATTGATCCAGAATTAGTCCGGGAAGTAAATCGCTCTCACCATGGACGAGCCGTAAAGCATTCCGGCGCGTTCGCAGCAAAGTGCGGCGTTCCGACGACTCCCTAATTCTTCGCGCGAAAAAATCAGCATCGATTTCCTCATTGGCATTGCGAGTCAAAAGCCGGAATGCAATGAGAGAATTCGGATGAAAGAATCCATTGCCGATCGCGGAGCCATCGCGTTCCCTAACCAGCGTTACAATCGAACCGGTCGCAAGGTCCTTCGGCAGGTCAAGCAGTTCATTGCTGAAGGCCCAAAGATGTCCGCCCATCAGGCGAAGTTCTTCTTTGTTGCGAATGCGGAGACGAGGGTAGGATATCACAGAATAATGAGGATAGCTGACGAAGAAAACTTGAATGTAATTCCAGCGAAAGAAGGAAAAACCCGGTTCGACAAATGCGGAAAGTAGGGTCTGGATTCCCGCTTTCGCGGTTAACATTTGCAGGTTTCTCGAACATGCCGGAACCGCTAATCGTTAGCGCTCCGTTCAGGCTTCGCAACATGCAACCAAACCGCTTTTATCTCCTTTTGCCCTTGCTCGCGTTTATCGCGGGCTGCTCGGATTATCCTCTGATCGAGCAAACGCTTACCTTCAATATCGACCGCTCCGTTCCATTTTCGATTTCTAATTTGGCCTCGATCAATACGGACACCAGCCTGATGGCGATGGCATCGATTGATACGAATGATTACGTGAAGAATTCAAGCTCGGCGTATCTATTAAAGTCGGCGCAGGTCGGGCGCCTCTATCTTTCCTCCAGCGATCCCAGCTTTACATTCGACCAATTGAGCTATGCTCGTATTCTGATTGGTGTGGATACGATTGCAATAGACACGCTGCCGCAAGGGGTCATAGATACCAATTTTGTTCTCACACACACCGATATTACTAAATATATGCAGGATACGGCCTTTACCGCAACGCTTCAATGCAGTTTCAAGGCCGTTCCGGAGAACCCTGTAACGATTACCTGCGGAATGACCGTCATTTATACTGCTGCCGTTCGCCCATGAATATGATCGAAGAAGTTCGAGAGCAAGCGACGGGGCTGACCTACGCTCAAGCCGGCGTGAACATCGACGCGGGGGAAGAACTCGTGCGGCGCATCAAACCACTCGTGCGGAAAACCTTTAGCGACCGAGTACTTACTGACATCGGAGGATTTGGCGGCCTTTTCGATGGGCGCTTCCCGGAAATGAAATTTCCTGTTCTCGTTTCGAGCACCGATGGGGTCGGTACGAAGATAAAAATTGCGATTGAAGCGAACAAGCACGATACGGTCGGTCAGGATCTCGTCAATCACTGCGTAAACGATATCCTCGTCTGTGGCGCGCGTCCGCTATTTTTTCTCGATTATTTCGCGTGTGGAAAATTGCGTGTCGAGGTTGGCGAGTCGGTGATTTCTGGCTTTGTAAAAGCGTGCGCGGAAAATAGTTGCGCACTCATTGGCGGCGAGACGGCCGAAATGCCAGGCATGTATTCCGGCGCGGATTACGATCTCGCCGGCACGATCGTCGGCGTTGTCGAGCGAGAGCGGATGTTCCGCCGGGAGAATGTCGTCGCGGGGGATGTGCTCATTGGCTTGCCCAGTACGGGGCTGCATACGAATGGCTTCAGCCTTGCGCGCCGCGCCCTGCTTTCGCGCTATACCCTCGAATCCACTCCGGACATGCTTGCTGGCGAAATGGTGGCCGAGGCTCTTCTCAAAGTCCATCGGTCCTATCTCCATCCGATTCTTCACTTACTCGAAACATTCGCTCCAGGGACAGAAATACATGCCCTGAGCCATATTACAGGCGGAGGCATCGTGGGCAACACGTCGCGTGTATTAAGCGAGGGGCTTTCGCTTGCTCTTAATTGGGAAGCCTGGGAGCGGCCTTCGATCTTCAAGTTTATACAAGAAACAGGATTAGTCCCGGAAGAAGAAATGCGTCGAGCGTTCAATCTTGGCATTGGACTTATTCTGATTATACCATTAAACAAAGCGGAATCCATTGAAAATGCGCTGAAAGAATTCGGCGAATCGCCAATACGAATTGGAAATGTTGTCCGAAGTTGAAATTGCGGGAGCAGCGTCCTACTCGCTCGATCGCACACTCGCGGAGCGGTTTCATCTCGACCGTTTCCGCCCGATGCAGCGTGAAGCGATCGAGAATGCTCTCGCAAGGCGAGATACGCTCGTCATCATGCCGACCGGTGGCGGCAAATCGCTCTGCTATCAACTTCCAGCGCTGCTACAGGAGGGCCTGACACTCGTTGTTTCGCCGCTCATCGCGTTGATGAAGGACCAGGTGGATCACTTGCGCCGCCTCGGAATTTCTGCGATTGCGCTGAACAGCACACTCACCTACGCGGAAACGCGCGCGCTCGTTCGCCGCGCGCAAAGCGGAGACATTAAAATTATATTTGTTGCGCCGGAACGGCTGGAATCCTTCCCCTTCGTGGAAGAACTTGCCTATCTTCCTATTTCGCTCCTTGCCATTGACGAGGCCCACTGCATCAGCCAATGGGGTCACGATTTCCGAACCTCCTATCGTCGGATTCCGGATGTGTATGAGAAATTTTCGAATGGCAAGCGACCGCCCGTGATTGCGCTGACGGCCACCGCTACCCCGGAAGTTCGCGCCGATATTTCGCAGCTATTACAACTTCGCGATCCTCTCGAAATCGTAACGGGTTTCGAGCGGCCCAATCTTGCGTATGGTGTTCTGCGCGAGTGCGATAAGGATATGCGCCTTCGCGATATTCTACAATCGGTCGATCATGGCTCTGTCATCGTCTATGCCGCGACTCGCAAATCGGTCGATCGCATTACAGCCGATCTTCGTGGGAAAGGCATATCCGCCGAAAGTTACCATGCGGGACTTCCGCTTATATTACGCCGCCAGGTTCAGGAACGTTATCAATCGAATGAAACGCACGTGATCGTTGCCACAAGCGCGTTCGGTATGGGCGTTGATAAGCCGGATGTTCGTGTGGTCGTCCATTATGATATCCCCGGCTCGATCGAAGCGTATTATCAGGAGTCCGGCCGGGCCGGACGCGACGGCGCGTCAGCTCACGCGGTCCTATTCTTCAATGAGCGTGATAAAGGATTGCAGGAATCGCTCCTTCGCGCAAACTCGCCGGCGGAAGCGGATGTGAAAGCAGTCTATACGGCACTGCACGAAATAGCATGCACCCCGGTTGGCGCCATTTATCCGGGGATGCTGGCAGTCCAAAGTTCGCAAATTCTCGATCGCATCCCACGTCCGCGTGCTTCGATGGAATCGATCATCGAAGTATTGGTGCAAGCGGGACACATTACGTATCATCGTGGCATGAAAACGAATGATCGTCCGCGCTTGCGTTTCCTGGCCACCCGCGCACGGCTGGATGAAGTCGCATTCAAATCCGCAAGTAAAAGTGTGAAGAATACGATCTCCGCATTGTTGCGTACGTTGGAAGCCGAAGCATTCGAGCACGATATCTTTTTCGATCTCGACGAAGTATTGAATCGGCATGGGTTAGAGCGCGAGGAATTTAAACTTGCCATCCGCACGATGGAAAGCTTGGGCCTCGTACACTATACGCCGGCGGTCCGCACGAAGTTGGAGGTGTATCATCTTTCTCTCCTAACAGAACGGGTTGCAATGCATCATCTCAATGTTGGCGGGCGGGCGCTTGAAGCGCGATTTGAAGCAAATATAGCTAAGCTCGATGCAATGGTTGCCTATGCCGCGGAATGGAATTGCCGACAGTCAACTATTCTCCGCTATTTCGGCGAACGGTCCCGCATTGCTTGCGGTGTGTGTGATGTATGTAATGCTACTTTTTCGAGATCGAATCGTTGATGGCGGCGAAGACCGCTTCGGCGTGTTTAGGATCGTCCGCAAGTGAGATGGTTTGCGTTCGATAGTCGGCAGCGGAAGTATGATGCCGGCGATAAACGGAGTCCAGGGAATATTTAACATGTGCAGAATCTTCTGCCAGAGTAAAATTGGCTCGCGTTTTTAGAAGATCGATCGTGGTTCGAATATAGGCAATATCATCGTTGGTTATGCGGGGCTTACTGGTGCAGGCAGCGATACAAAGGACTGCGAGGGCGAAAAAAGATCGTTTCATAGTGCGCTCAGACCTCGCTCTGTATCTTCGATCAGATCGCCAATATCCTCGATGCCGACGCTAAGACGAATAAGCCCCGGCGTGATGCCAAGCTCATTGCGCCGCGCTTCGGGTACCGAGGCGTGTGTCATCGTGAGCGGATGGCAGACAAGCGATTCCACGCCGCCCAAGCTTTCACCGAGCGTGAAATACCGCAATGCGCTCGTAAATTTCTTCGCGTTTTCAAGGTTCCCAGTTTCGACGGAGACCATTCCTCCAAAACCTTTCATTTGCCGGAGCGCGAGTTCGTATTGCGGATGCGAAGCGAGGCCCGGGTAGTAAACTTTCTTCACCCGCGAATTGGCGGCCAGGCGATCTGCGACGATCTGCGCGTTCTCGCAATGCGCGCGCATACGATGCGCGAGTGTTTTCACACTTCGCAGGAGGAGCCAACAATCGAACGGGGAGGGAACCGCGCCATAGGAATTCTGGTAAAATTTTATTTGCTCTGCAAGCTCCGGATGCGAAGTAACAAGCGCGCCGCCTAATACATCGGAATGGCCCCCGATATATTTTGTCGCCGAATGAATCACGATGTCGATTCCAAAATCGAGTGGATTTTGTAAGTAGGGGGATGCGAAAGTGTTATCGACCGCGCTCCATATTTTCCGGTCCCGCGCCAGCTCGCCGATGGCCGCGAGATCGGTCAAGCTCATCATCGGATTCGTGGGGGTTTCGCAATAAATGAGGCGCGTATTGGGCTTGATTTCTAATTCTATGCGATCGATCTTTCCCATATCGACATACGAAAAATCGATGCCCAACGGTGAAAGCACTTTCGAAAAATACCGGTAAGTGCCGCCATACATATCGCTGGCGGCAATAACATGCTCGGCGGGCTTGACCAGTGAAAGCGCCGCCGCGATGGCCGACATTCCAGACGAAAATGCAAATCCAAACCTCCCATTTTCGAGCGCGGCGATACTCGTTTCCCACGCCTCGCGCGTGGGGTTGATCGTACGGCCGTAATCGTACTTCACATGCTCGCCGAGCGTCTGCTGCGCGTACGTCGTTGCTTGATAGATGGGGACCGTGACTGCGCCGGTGAGTTTTTCCGGCTCTTGTCCGGCGTGAATGGCGGTGGTGCTGAAGCCTGGCATGAGAATTTCTCGAATTTTTGAGATAAAGAATTTTTATTGTTCTATAAATACTCCAGCACATCGTGCCGGGTAACGATTCCCTTCACACGGCCGAACTCCTCGATGAGTACGGCAGGGGAGTGCTTGAGCAGCGCGACGACATTCTTCGTCCCTTCGGATTCATCCACTACAGGGAAGGAAGCATCCATGTTGTCGATGATAGGGGATTCCAGCACATCGCGGTCTTCAAGCGCTTTGGACATCAATCGCGATTCTCTCACCGCACCGACGGACTTGCCTTCGGAGTCGATTACGGGTAACTGCGAAATTCCGGACTCATTCATTCTGCCGATCGCATCGCGGACGGAATCGTGCGGCGAGATGCTCACAAGTTTTTGCATTGCGATGGGCTTCAGATCGGCAATGACTCCGATGGAGAGCCGCTCGGTTTCGAGCAGGCGCTTCTCTTTCAACCATTCGTCCGAATGGTGCTTGGTGAGATAGCGCTCGCCGGTGTCACAGATAAGCGTCACGATCACGCTCCCCTCCGGCGCGGTTTCGGCTACCTTGAGTGCGGCCCAGACGTTCATGCCCGACGATCCACCGCAGAGAATTCCCTCCTCGCGCGCCAAGCGCCGAGCCATGAGGAAGCTGTCTTTATCGCGCACGTTCATCACTTCGTCAACATATTTGAGATGAAGATTTACCGGAATGCGCTCCTGGCCCACGCCTTCGACAAGATAGGGGAGCGCTTCGACGAGCCGGTCCGTCTCGAAAAAGGTTTTGATTGAAGAACCGACAGGGTCCGCACCAATGACTCGAATATTCCGATTTTTTTCTTTTAAGAATCGCGCATTGCCGCTGATCGTCCCGCCGGTTCCCATGCCGGCAATGAAATGCGTTATTTTTCCCTCTGTGTCTTTCCAGATTTCAGGGCCAGTCGTGGTGTAATGCGTTTCGGGATTGATGGGATTATCATACTGATTGAGCATCATCGCGCCCGGAATTTCCTGCGATAGGCGGACGGCGGTATTATAGTAATAGTCCGGTGAGCTCGATTTCGCCGCGCTGGAAACCACAACGATTTCCGCGCCCATCGCTTTCAGGTATCGGACGCGTTCGATCGAGGCTTTATCCGTCATGACGAATACGCACTTGTAACCCTTTTGTGTGGCCGCCAGCATCAGGCCAATGCCAGTATTGCCGCTGGTTGGCTCGACCAGCGTTCCGCCCGGTTTGAGGCGTCCTGTGCGCTCGGCCTCTTCGATCATTCGAATGCCGATACGGTCCTTCACCGATCCGCCGGGATTCATCTCTTCGAGCTTGACGAGAATCGTGCTTTTAAGATTTTTCGGAACAACTCGTTTGAGTTGGAGCAGGGGAGTGTTACCGATAAATTCGAGAATGGACTGAGCGTATTTCATAAACCAGAACCACGATTATGCGGATGATTGCTCATCCGTTACGGATTGGATGAATTTTCAGGATAATTTGATAAGACAAACGTGTAGCCGTGACCTTTAGGTCACGGCGAACTAAAATACAGCATGTTATCCCGTACCGTGACCTGAAGGTCACGGCTACAAATAAAAAACCCCGGGTGATGAGAGTTACCCGAGGTCTGATTGAGTTGTGTCTTCAAAAAGCCGGAGGGTGTCCCTATTCCCCCGGCAAAATCTAAATTTTATATCCGCTCCTGGCTTTTTAAAAAAACCCCGGGTGGTGAGAGTTACCCGAGGTCTGATTGAGTTGTGTTGTGTCTTCAAAAAGCCGGAGGTTGTCCCTAGACCCCGGCTAACTCTTAAGCTATGAAGCTTTCTCTTTTGCTTTCAACAACTTTTACGCCCTCGCCTGGCTTGTGTTACACGATGATTTCGATTTTTTCGAAAATTTCTTGTTTTCTCCTCGTATTAAAAAGTGGGGTTGTGATCAATGTATAAAATCAGAGACATTCAATTCAAACCACACAAATACCAGGCCAAAGCACTTTCCAATAGACGAACCGATGAATTTTCAAATTCCGGATGCCTATGAAACAATCTCCAGATGCTTGTAAAACACCTGAACTCCAGATTTGTTTCCAGCCTACTCAAAAATATGCCGTGGTGGAGGAATTTCTGAGATCAGAGGAAATTCTGAGATCATTGTTTCGATTTTTGAATGCAGCGACTCGAGGAGTAATTTCTCAAAATTAACAATGTCTTGACTGCTAACCACGAATTGCAGATGCGTTGCCAGAAGACAGTTTCTTGAGATATCTCTTTGCAATAATTCTTCCACGAACAAGTCAATTATTCGCCCCTTTGGCACGACTTCGAGGCGATGGAAGTTATGGAGCGTTACCTCCCCCAGCATCGCCGGCTCTCCGAGAGGCAGGGAAGGATCCCGCTACAAGTTCATGGTCTTTAATAGTCTTGCGTTCGCCATTTTTTTGCCGATTGTGCTGATCGGCTATTACCTGCTGCCGTTTAAAGGGCAGAATAGGTTTTTGCTGCTTGCGAGCCTTTTCTTTTATGCCTGGTGGGATTGGCGGTTTTTGTTTTTGCTCGGGCTGACGATTGTCGTCGATTATTATGCTTCGCACGCGATCCACCGCGCGGATACCCACAAACGGAAACTGCTCTGGCTTCGCCTTTCGCTTGCAAGCAATCTGGGGGTGCTGGGCGTTTTCAAATATAGCAATTTTTTCATTTCCTCCTTCTCTTCGATGCTCACGGAAATGGGATTTCGCGTGCATCCGGCCACGCTGCAACTTGCATTGCCAATCGGGATTAGCTTTTATACCTTCATGTCGATGTCCTATGTGATCGATGTGTATTGGGGGAAATTCAAACCGGCCGATAATTTTTTCGATTTCGCTCTCTTTGTTTCTTATTTTCCGCACTTAGTGGCCGGCCCGATCATGCGGGCACACCAACTTATTCCGCAGCTTACGAGTCCACGCCGAATTTCGAAAGCTCAGGTCCGCGACGGTCTCACGCTTATTCTGCTCGGACTGGTGCGGAAGGTGCTTATTGCGGACCTGCTCGCAGGTTTCGTCGATGAGGCTTTTCGGAATGTCGCGGCCATGACGAGCACCGATCTTCTGCTCCGAATGTGGTTATTCACCATTCAAATCTATGGCGATTTCGCAGGATATAGCGACATGGCGCGAGGCATCAGCAAGCTTTTTGGCATCGAACTGCATCTGAATTTCGCTACGCCGTTTCTTTCGCAGCATATCACAGAGTTGTGGCGGCGATGGCATATTTCGCTTTCGAGTTGGCTTCGGGACTACGTGTATATTCCGCTGGGTGGAAACCGCGCCGGGCCGTGGCGAACGTATTTCAATAATTTTCTGACCATGATCGTTAGCGGCCTATGGCATGGCGCGAACTGGACGTTCGTCGGATTTGGCGCGGTTAACGGCATCGCACTCGCGGTGCATAAGGCATGGCTTCGCATTACGAAGCGAACTGTTCCGAAAGGCTATGGAACGCCTGCGTGGGGATGGTGGTCGCCACTTAAGATTTTAGCGACCATCAATCTCTACTCCTTCTCCTTGCTTCTTTTCCGGACTCCGAATTTCTCGACTTTTGGCGCTTATGTTTCTCGAATGTTCTCCTTCGCGCCAGGAATCCATTTGGGGAGTGCGCTCTTCGTTATCCCGTTTATCCTGCTTTCGTTTGGGCTCGATATCCTTCAATATACTGGCGTGGGCCAGCAGTTCGTAGCTCGGATGGGCTTTGCAACCCGTTCGATCGCGTTTGGAGTATTGCTCGCCCTGGTGATCATCGCGGGTTCGGATAATAGTCTACCATTTATTTATTTTCAGTTTTAACCCGTGGCGCAGCGATTTGTAAAAGAGTATCGAACCGAATTGCGCTTCACTTTTGGAGCCGCGGTCGGCGTTGTCCTTATCGCGTATTTGGTGATTATCGGATTGGTCCTCGCAATTCCCCATCTGCCGCTCGCCAACAAACGAACATTCTACGGTCTGTTGCGCGCGCAAATGGCCGTCGATGAAGGCGCAAAATTACCGGCGTTGAATCGGAAAATGGTGCTTTTTCTCGGAAGTTCGGTTGTCGAGCGCGGCATTTCGGAACGGACGATGGACAGCGTCTTCGGGAATTCCCATCTTCCGTTCGTGACCATGAATGCTGGAACCGGTGGGTTCTGCGCCGAAGCAAATTTGCCCATGCTCCGAGCTATGCTTGAGGACGGGCTACATCCTTCTTATATTATTTATGGCGTGGGGCTTCAGGAGCTAAATGGCGAATCGACCACCCACGCATTTTTCGAGACCTCGGATACTTCCGCCGTAAAGCTGAAGCCTAAAACATTCTGGAATATTTTGCGGTATGGTCCGGTGGCGCTTGCGCCCTTACTCAGCGCCGATCATTTCCATCAATACGAATTCGCGGCAAATAACGCGTTCCGCGATGTGCCGAACCTGAACCTGTTCAATCGGTTGATGTTTGGTCAAAATGACCCCCCGCGCGATAGCACCTATCGCTTCGAGCCAAAATATCTTGCCGATCTCAGCGAGATTGTAACGATTTGTCAGCAGCGGGGAATACAAGTGGCGATCTATAACGCGCCGCTTCGACCGCGCTTGCCACGCGAGATCGACGTGCCGTATCAACACCGCGCCGAAAGCTACGAGAAGATTTTGGGCTTAACGCGCGCGCTTCATATTCCGCTCTGGAATTTCGACCGCGAGGGGCTTTTTACGCGCTCGGAGTTCCAGGATAATTATCACCTCACTCCCATCGGTGCGCGAAAAATCTCCGCGATGCTTGCCGATTCCATTGCCGGCTGGCAGTCCCGCGCGCAGGCTCGTGTGTCCCAAGCGCGCGTGGCGCAGACGTCTTCGACAGCAGTACCCGTCACGGAAGATGGGTTGGCAACGCTGGAATAAACTGCCCGACTCGTGCGCACGGCACTAACAGCCCCAAGATACAAGGGATAAATGCAGCTTCTGTGGAACGGGCATGTGGTCCATAAGAGCAGGGCTTCGATTATGATTGCGAAAACATCGAATCACACAAGGCTCGCAAATATACGAATAAAAATTGCTTCATGCTCGATTCAGAAATGGACCGCCAACGGTTTCTTTGCGGCGTTTGGGACTCCGTTGGTACGAAGGATGATGTAACTTAGATATTATCAATATATGGTTATCTCATATATTTTATTCATTCAACACAAACGGAGCATTTATGAAACGCTTTATTTTTGCAATCTTATTTCTATCGGCATTTAGCCTTAGCGCGATGCCGGGCGCGGCGTTTGCGAAACGTCATCATCGGCGCCATGCCGTTCGTCATGTCGTCTATTATCGGCAGGCCGCACCGCGTTCGCATGGCGCGGACGTCAATGGTAATGTCGGCGTTGGCCTTGGGCCCGTCCACGTCGGCGTAGGCGCGGGCGGAGGAATCCATCTTCACGCCTTCCCGCCTCCACGTACGGACCTGCCCACTGATCCTGTGAGCGCGAACGTTCCAAGCAGTTCCAACCAACCTTGGATCGAAAGTCAACGCACCGTAAACGGACATTTCATCGTCCATCCCTCGGACTGCGACCTGGAATGCTATACCAATAATAGCACAACCCAGGCAACTTCCGCAGCCATGAACGGCGCGACGGAATCCAATGTGGCAATCAGCACCGGAGAACCGGTGCTGTGCCCATCTGCGGATCCTTCGTCTCCATGCAACGTGAATACGTCCGCCGTGGTAGCAACGGCACCCATTATTTTCGCAACCGCTCCGCAATCCGCGGAGCGGTTTGCGCTTTCACCGGATACGAACGTAAATAACTACTACGCGACCTATGCCTTGCCAAATGTGGTGAGTGTGGGCGGATTCAACGTACCGGTCACAAATGACCGAATGTATTTTAGTCCGCTTCGGCATCGACACGGTGCCGCATGGCATGTACACAACCAGAAAGGTGTGGACCAGACCGCCGGCTTCGGTGTAAGCCCGCGCGCGGGCCCGCTTCCGGAAAGCATCGGTGGAACCGGATACACCGTGACGACCGTGGAGCAATAAATTTTCTAACGCCCGATTCCCATCCCTCTCCTAACTATAGGAGGGGATTTTTTTTAACTTCGATGCACTACAGTTGCCGACGCCTGATTCGTTGGAAAAATAACAACATCCGCAATCTGCACATGCGCGGGGCGGCTGGCGCACCAAACAATCGTTTCGGCAATATCTTCCGGATGTAAGGGTTCGAGTCCTTTATAGACCGTCTTCGCCCGCTCCGTATCGCCATGAAATCGCACTTCGGAAAACTCGGTCTCGACCAAACCAGGATCGATTGCCGTCACCCGAAGCGGCGTATCGACGAGGTCGAGACGTAACCCTTTCGTAAGGGCATCGACCGCAAATTTCGAGGCACAATAAACATTCCCTTTGGGATACACTTCATGCCCCGCGATTGACCCAATGTTTATAATATGTCCCCGCCTTCTCGCCATCATTCCCGGAACGACTGCTCGCGTTATATAAAGCAACCCTTTCACATTCGTGTCGATCATTTCGTCCCAATCCTCCGGAGAGCCTTCCGGAAGTTTATCCAGACCTCGGGAGAGGCCGGCATTATTTAGAAGAATGTCAATTTCTCTCCATTCCGGAGGAAGGGCATCGATAGTTTTTCCGACCGCATCGCGATCTCGGACATCGAGTTGAAACGAGTGGACTTTTATGGACGTATCAGACTTTTTGATTTCCTGCTCTAATGCATTGAGCCGCTCCATGCGGCGCGCACAGAGCAGGAGCCGCGCGCCTTCTGCCGCGAACGCTCGTGCCGCAGCGCGGCCAATGCCGCTCGATGCACCAGTAATAAAAATGAGTTTATCGTTAAGAGAAGTGTAATTCATCGATACCGCTCCTTGATATTATTACAGAGTACTCCGTGCAATCGCTTCCTCGATGGTTGGCGCAAGGTTTTCCGCTCCCAGCGTTTTAAGAAATCCACTCCCCTCGAGTGCTAGATAGGGTTGCGAATGAATTTCGGAGATGATAAAACGCCCCTTTGCGTTTTGCACGCGTTTTCGAATATCGCTCAGCACTTTCATTCCCGTCGCGTCGATGGCAGGCACGTTCCTCATGCGCACAATAAGCACGCGAGGAAATTTTCCGACGGAGGCAATCGTCTGCGTAAACGTCTCGGCCGCGCCGAAGAAGAACGGACCGTTGATCTCAAAAATTTGTACGTTCTCCGGAATCGAAAGTTTACTAAGTTCGACCGGCATCTCAACATCCTCCATTTCGCGCGTAATGACATTCACATTCGTTACCATGGCCATTCGGCGCATGAAGAGGAACGCCGCAAGCACCATCCCCACTTCGATCGCGACGGTGAGATCGATAACGACCGTGAGAATAAACGTTGCAAGTAGCACGATGATGTCACTCTTGGTCGTCCGCAACAAAGATTTGAAGGTTCGCCACTCACTCATGTTATATGCCACTACCACGAGAATAGCCGCTAATACTGCGAGCGGAATCATCGAGGCCCAATGTCCGAAAGCGAGCAGAATAAGGAGCAGCGTAATCGCATGAACGATGCCAGCTATTGGTGTGCGGCCACCGCTCTTGATATTCGTGGCCGTGCGAGCGATGGCGCCCGTCGCGGGAATGCCACCAAAGAGCGGGCTTGCGATATTCGCAATCCCTTGCGCGACCAGTTCCATATTCGAGCGGTGCTTGCCGCCGATCATCCCATCGGAAACTACAGCCGAGAGCAGCGATTCCACCGCGCCCAGCACTGCGACCGTAAAGACCGAGGGCATCAGCGTTCGTATCACGGGCAGGCTAATATGCGGAAATTGGGGTGCGGGAAACGCTCCGGAAATCACTCCGAAGCGGCTTCCGATAGTTTCAACGGGAAGGTGAAAAATTTGCACGATCGCCGTAATTAGAATAAGGGCAACGAAGGGCGACGGCACTTTTTGTGTCACTCGCGGCCCATAAATAATAATGGCAAGTGAAACCAACGCAATTCCGATCGCCCACGGATTTATCTGAAAAATATTTTCACCGAAGGCCGTCCACTTTGCAAAAAAATCCGATGGCACGGCGCCCATCTTGAGCCCTAGAAAATCCTTGACTTCCGAAGAAAAGATGATAACGGCGATGCCACTTGTAAATCCGGTGATGACCGGAGTGGGGATGAATTTGATAACAGCGCCAAACTTCGCAATACCCATCAGGATGAGCACTACACCGGCGAGCATCGTGGTAACAATCAACCCGTCGACGCCAAATTTTTCGACGACGCCGTATATTACGACCACAAATGCGCCCGTTGGGCCGCCAATTTGCACACGGCTGCCTCCAAGCGCGGAAATAATAAATCCCGCGACGATTGCCGTGATAATCCCCCGCTCCGGCGACACTCCGCTCGCAATCGCAAAGGCTATCGCCAAAGGCAGCGCCACGACTCCAACGATCAGGCCTGCGGTGGCATCCTTGAAAAAAAGTTGGCGGTCGTAGCCCTTAAGGGTAGTGAGAAGTTTTGGTACGAACATCGGCAAGATCGCTTGGGCTTCCAAGCAAAGAGAGGTATCGGGAACGTGCAGCCATAAAATATAATTCAAGCGGCCATGATAGATCTCGATCACTTTCTTGTTAAATTCGGCGACGATTATTCTCTCGACACATCCGATCCTGCGAAGACGCCAGGCTTTCGATCGAAACAAAGCGCGGAATCGAAGCTTGCGAACGATATTGAAGAACTTGCGGAATTGCAGGCGAAGCTGTTCGCGCAAAACATTCATGCCGTACTCGTGCTTTTTCAGGCGATGGACACCGCCGGCAAAGATGGCGCGATCAAGCATGTGCTGACAGGCGTTAATCCTCAAGGCATCGAAGTCCATAATTTTCGTGCCCCGAGCGCCGAGGAATTGAGCCACGATTTTATGTGGCGCGCGATGAAGCAGCTTCCCGAGCGCGGGCGCATGGGCATTTTCAATCGCTCGTATTACGAGGAAGTTTTGGTTGTCCGAGTTCATCCCGAACTTCTTGGAAACGAGAACCTGCCAAAGGGAACGATAAAGAAAAATTTATGGAAGGACCGTTTCAAAGATATTAATGCTATCGAACGTTATCTGACGCGCAATGGAATTGCAATCGTGAAATTTCATCTTCATATCTCGAAGGAAGAACAGCGCAAACGCCTCCTCGCGCGTATCGACGAGAAGGACAAGAACTACAAAATCAGCACCGCCGATGTGTATGAGCGGACGTTTTGGAAAGATTACATGGCGGCCTACGAGGAAATGCTGAGCGCGACCAGCACGGAATACGCTCCATGGTATGTCATCCCCTCTGATCACAAATGGTACACCCGCGTCGCCATCGGCGATATTCTGGTAAAGACGCTGAAATCGCTCGACCTCGAATATCCTACGGTGACGAGATCGAAAGAGAAGGAAATTCAGCGCGCGAAACGGCTGCTAATGAAAGAGAGCTAATTATTTTTTCCTACAATCAGACGCACCGCTCTCTGGTAACTAATATAAGCCCACATCCAATCGAGCATGACGGCGACTCGATTTCGAAAGCCAATGAGGTACATAATATGCACGAACACCCAGACAAGCCAGGCCAAAAAACCGGAAAGTCGCAGTTTCCAAATTTGGGCGATCGCAAACGAGCGGCCAATCGTGGCGAGCGTGCCCTTGTCGCGATAATGGAATGGGTTCTGCCTCGGTTTCCCGGTCAAAATTGTTTTAAGCCGTTTCCCCATATACCTTCCCTGTTGTATAGCGACCGGTGCAAGCCCGGGGAGGGGGACTCCGCGTTCATCCATTGCGAGTGCAGTATCGCCAATGACATAGATATTCGGTCTGTTCTTCACTTCTAAAAATTGGTTGACCGGCACCCGGCCTGCGCGGTCGGTTGTGACATCGAGCCATTGGCCGGCCGGAGATGCTTCTACGCCGGCGGCCCACATTACAGTACAAGCAGGCACTTCTATTCCGTTTATTCGAACAAATCGTTCGGTAATCTCTTCAACGCGGCTGGACGTTCGAACATCCACGCCAAGCCTCTTTAACTCGCGCAACGCTGCGAGCGAAAGCGGCTCTGGAAATGCAGAAAGTATTCGCGGTCCCGCCTCCGCGAGGATAATATGGGTGTCGGCAGGATCGAAATGACGAAAATCCCGAGCGAGCGCCCGGTGCGCAAGTTCTGCAATGGAACCCGCCATTTCCACTCCGGTCGGGCCGCCGCCAACAATAACAAAGGTGAGGAGCGCCTTGCGTTTTTCGGAATCGACTTCCGCTTCCGCCGCCTCGTAGGCACTTAAAATTTTCCTCCGTATCTCCGTCGCGTCGGAAATGGATTTTAGTCCTGGTGCATACTCTGCCCACTCGTTATGCCCAAAATAGCTATGCCGCGCGCCCGTTGCGATGATGAGATAGTCATATAAAATCGAATGGCCATCACCCAGCAGGACGAGTTTACGTTCCACATTCAATCCGGTCACTTCGGCCATAAGGACTTCGGTATTCTCGGCATCCCTAAGAATATGGCGGATGGGCGCAGCAATATCGCCCGGAGAAAGGCCGGCCGTTGCCACCTGATAAAGCAGCGGCTGAAAGAGATGATGGTTCAGCTTATCGACGACCGTCACGCGGCACGGCGCATGGCGCAGCTCGAGCGCTGCGTTCAAACCGCCGAATCCGGCACCGATAATGACAACATGAGGCAATTCGATGGGATAGGCAAAGTCTATACCTTTTTTTCTGCTGCCGAGACGCCCATTTGCTTCCATGCTGATGAATCGCGGAACGCGCTCTGAACTCAGTCCGCTCGTACAAGACTTATAATTTTAGAAGTTAATTCCAACCACCCCCCAGCCCCCTCCTGGCTCCCTTCGGTCGCAGGAGGGGGAGTTTAAACTCCCCCTCCTATTCGCGAAGCGAATCAGGAGGGGGGGGGTGGTTTAAAGATACGTACTAACGTACGTACCCCACATTTGAAACTGCCCGTTATTTTTGTCCCCGTTAGATCACACATCGTTTTTTTCAACTAAATCGACCACTACAATGAAAAAGCATTTTTCCTACTCGATTCTTCTTTTGGCACTCGGCTTCGCGTTCGCGATGGGCGGCTGCCAGCAACCTTCGGATATTTCGCAACACCAGTCCACGCTGCCGCTGAATTCAGCATCGACGCCAGCAAATCCGGCGCTAACGTTCACGGATCAGACGAATACTGGTACAAACAAAAATCCGGTGCTTGTCGATGTACTTGAGGTATGCGATTCGAGCGCGTCACATCGAACAACGCTTTATACAGCATCGTCTTCATCGGAAGCTGTCACCAATCCCTGCTGGGCGCCCGGAGGCGGATCGATCTGCTTTTTGGATGGAACTGGAACGTTTGGGCTGGCCCTTAAGGCGTGCGACGTAAGCGTCAATTCGAACGGCGTTGCTGTCGCGAGTAACTTCCGGTCGATTTATGCTCCGTCGATCTCGGATTCCGTGCGGCTTTATGACCCCCGCTGGTCGCAAAATTCTTCGACTGCGCAGATTGCCTTCATACGATTGCACTACAACTACACGCAGAAGGGCTTGTTCGAGCTTTGCGTCGTTTCCACATCCGGGGGAACCGTGACGGTTCTTTCCAGTATTCAGGATCTTGTGGGAAATACCGTTGAGAAGAATTTCCGGTATCCGGATTGGAGCCCGGACGATTCGAAGATCGCACTCAGTCGCCAAGACACGATTGTGACCGGCACTTCCGTTCATTGCACAATTATGCTCCTCGATGCTTCAACAGGAGCGGCGCTCGATAGCATTACTCCGCCGTTCGTTTCTGGAGGCCAAGCAAATACGATTCGCTGGTCCCACACAGGCACGAATGAACTGGCCTTCACCGTAATGAATACAGGCATCTACTACTGCGCTCCAAGCACCGGGTCCACGCCGACCACCAATGGTGTGAACACAGCGTTCGATTGCTGGTCCCCAACTAACAGCACGCTGCTCATTGGCGGCGGCAGCAGCGCGCTGAGGAAACTGACGCCATTCACGACAACGACCAGCACTATCGCGTCTAGCTTCACAGACATCGGACCGATTGACTGGAAGCATTAACCCAGTATCTTTGCAAAAACAGAAGCCCGCGCAGGCGGGCTTCCCCTAATGTCTCTCCAAGACTTGAAGCGCCATGACCTACGACGAACTCGACGCTCTTCTTCTCGCGGCGGAAGCAGAGAATAAACGTGGTGCCAACTTTGCGAACGCCGAGAAGCTCGCGCGCGAGGCGATCCAGCACCTTGTGGAGGACAAAACATCCGCGGGTGAAGCGCTGCTCATTGGCGCTTTGATCGCTCTTTCGGAATCCCTCTGGCGGCGCGGTTTGGCAAAAGATGCACTGCCCGTCGCAGAACAGGCGCTCACGCGCTCAAAAGCGGCCACAGGCCCGCGAATAAAGGAATTCGAAGCAACGGCGCTTCGCAATATCGGGACTGTGTACTGGGATCTTTCCCGATATGCAAAAGCGCTCGAGTATTTCGAGAAAGCGCTTGCGATCGATGAGGAGCTCGGTAACAAAGCAGGCGCGGCGGGCGACAATGGCAGCCTCGGGGCTGTGTACTTGGAGCTTTCCCAACATGCAAAAGCTCTCAAGTATTGTGAGAAGGCGCTTGCGATCGACGGAGAACTCGGTAACAAAATAGGCGTGGCGAGACACACCGGCAACATCGGGCTGGTGTACTTGAATCTTTCCCAATACGCAAAAGCACTCGACTGTTTCGAGAAGGCGCTTGCGATCGTTGAGGACCTCGGTAACAAAGAAGAAATGGCGAGACAGACCAACAACATCGGGATTGTGTACGCCAACCTTTCCCAATACGCAAAAGCTCTCGAGTATTATGAGAAAGCGCTTGCGATCGATGAAGAACTCGGCCACAAAAACGGCGTTGCGAGACAGACTGGCAACATCGGGAATGTGTACATTAATCTTTCTCAATACCCAAATGCGCTCGAGTATTTGGAGAAGGCGCTTGCGATCGAAGAAGAACTCGGTAACAAAGCAGGCGTGGCGATAGACACCGGCAACATCGGGCTTGTCTATAGCTTTCTTTCCCAATATGCAAAAGCGCTCGAATATTGCGAGAAGGCGCACAAACTTGCGGAGGATATTGGGGACCGCCGACAGGCTGGCTATTGGCTCTATGGTATTGGCGTTGCTCTGCGGAAGATGGGCAGGAACAAGGATGCAATGGAGCATTTGCAGCATTCGCTGCGGGTGATGCGCGAGGAAATCGAGACCGATGAAACCGTTGCCGCTATGCTCGTCAACATCGGCTCGCTACTCGCCGAAGAGGGCCAGATCGGCGAGGCAATCGAAAAGCTGGAGGAGGGACTTCAATTAGCGAAGAAATTAGGGGAAAAACAGAATATCTCTGAAGCGTACAAAGAGCTTGCGGATGTGTATGCCAAGCAAGGGGACAAAGCAAAAGCGTTCGACCACTTTCAGGAGCATTACAAGCTGAAAGAGGAAATCTTTAGCGACGATACTCTGAGGCGTGTCGAAGCCTTTAGCGTCCGCGTAACCACTGCCATCAAAGAGCGCGACCTGAAGCTGGCGGTGCAAGAAAAAGAGCTGGCGCAGCAAGAAAAAGACATCCAGCAGCTTCGCGCCGATAACCTCCAGCAGCAAGTGGCGATGCAGGCTTCGGCGATGGCGGCGCAGGCGGACTTGCTGGAGCGGTTCCGGTCGCAGGTGATCTCCGTGTTTTCGGACATGGGCGAGCCGCTTCTGGCGCTAAAGAAGATCAAAGAGAAGCTGCACCAGCTTCCGCAGCAGGAGATTGATTTCCAGAAGATCGAAGCGGATTTCGCGTCGGCTCACCCGGAGTTTCGCGCGAAGCTCGCAGATAAATTTCCCACTCTCACGGCCACGGAACTGAAAATTTGCATTCTTTTCCGCATGGAGCTAAAATCGCACGAAGCCGCGCGGCTGCTTTCGATCTCGGAGCGGACGGTCGAAAAGCACCGGCAAAATATCCGCGAGAAACTGCCGCTTAAGAACGGAGAGGATTTGGCGGAGTGGCTGAAAAAATTTGATCGCAGCTAACACCACCCCCCAGCCCCCTCCTGGCTCGCAAGCTCGCAGGAGGGGGAGTTTGATTTTAAAGTTGACAATCGAGACCACCCCTCAGCCCGCTCCTGGCTCCCTTCGGTCGCAGGAGGGGGAGCATATACTCCCCCTCCTATTCGCGAAGCGAATTAGGAGGGGGCTGGGGGGTGGTCCGGGGGAGCGAAGCAGGATGGCGATCTCCATGCACGAACGGCGCGCCGGGATGAGGTGTCGTCCACACCTTCCGTATCTCATCGAGAATACATTGCTGATCGGTTAGCGCGAGTCCGCTTTCAAATCGCAGCACTTTAATTCCCTGACGCTCCAAAAATTCTGTGCGTCTCCGATCGTATTCCTTTTGATCAGGTTCATGGTGATAATCGCCATCGAGTTCTATCGCCAGCCGCTCCTCGGGACAAAAGAAATCGACGATAAAAGGGCCAATGCTATGCTGGCGACGGAATTTGCGGCCATCGAGTTGGGAACCGCGTAGCTGATACCACAACAGGTGCTCCGCTTCGGTCGGACGATTACGAAGCGCGCGACGGCGTTCTTTGAGCGATGGCCGGTTGTGAAGTGGCATGTGCAAATATAACTAAATCCTGACCACCCCCCAGCCCCCTCCTGGCTCCCTTCGGTCGCAGGAGGGGGAGTTGACTCCCCCTCCTATTCGCGAAGCGAATTAGGAGGGGGCTGGGGGGTGGTCGGGGTTGTTCGCGAACTATCGAATTCTTTTAGGAGTGCATCGAATCCTTCCCTGGCGCGATTGTAGCCGCGTTCGGCAAGCTCGATCGTTTGCTCGATTTCGTCCTTTGTTTGTGTTTGCCACATTTGCTGCCACACTTCTTCATCTTCCGCAACGCGCTCCTCGAGTTTCGTTTCCTCTTCTTTGGAGAGATGGATCTTGAGTCCTTCGACTACTTTCAGCGCGACTTGCTCCTGAATATCGAAGATGTCCTTCATCTCGCCTTTCATCTGGTATTGCCAAAGGTACTCGCCCTCTTCAATGTCAAGCAGTTGCACATTAACTCGGATCGCCTCGCCAAATTTCCGAACCGAGCCTTCCACAAAATAGCGGACGTCGAGTTCCCACGCAATGTCGGTCGTTTTGCCCGCGAATTTTTTAAATTCAAGTGTGGTCTTTTGATCGATCAATCGCAATGCCTTTACATGCGAGAGCGAGGAGATAAGTTCGCTCATGATGCCATCGGCGAACCAGCCATTGTCCTGCGTTGGTGAAAGGTCCTCGAGTGGCAAGACCATGAGAGATTTCCGCTTTTCCGCGTCCTTCTCAACGCGGTGCCTCGGCGCTTGAGTTTGCAGGCCGAACCCCGCGAGTGCCGCCGCGATCGCATCGAATTGTGTATACGCTACACGTTGAATACCGGAGAGATGATAGCGCAGTTCATCCGAAAGCTTGATGTCCTCAAGCATGACCGGCAGCATCGGCTTTCGTGCTTCGCTTGCCAGTCCAACTTCGCGCGAAACATTAGTGGAGCGTTGCGCATTGTCGGAGACCAACACAACAAATGCTCTGCATTCGTCGATCGCTCGGACGATCTCCTTCGACCAGGACTTCGCTGCTTCGATACCCAACTTATCGATCCACACTTCCACGCCACGCTCCCGCAGGCGGGCGGCAAGCTCGGTTGCTTGTTCCGCGTCTTTCCGGCTGTAACTGAGAAAGATATCGGACATGCGTTCGTTTAACTCTTCATTGTTTCTGCCTTCTTTTCCTGCCAGCTTGTCCAATATTCCTTCCACTCGGCGGCTTCGCCGGCGGGAGCGATTTTGAGTGGGTGCTTCGCATCGAGCATCATCGCGTATTCGTTCGTGCGCGTGATGTTCGGGTTCGATTTCAGGGCCTTCGGGTGCGGGCCGTGATGGATGCCCTGCGGATGCAGCGTCATCATGGCAGCTTTGATATTATCGCGTGAAAAGAAATCGCCATCGTGATAAAAAAGAACTTCGTCGTAATCGGTATTTCGATGATAGAATGGAACCCTCAGCGTATCGGGATCTTCCTCCAGCGGCCGCGGAAGAAACGAGCAAATCACGAAATTATCGGCAAGGAACGTTGTGTGGGCACTCGGGGGAAGATGCACCCGTGGCGACATCACCGGGCGGATATCGCGCATATTAATTTTAAATGCCGTCAGATCGCCTTTCCATCCCACAAGATCGATCGGATGAAATGGATAAAAAATGGAGGTATATTCTCCCAACCGCTTTACGCGCAGTTCGTATTCTTTCCCATTTGTTTCCTGTTTTTTCTCATAGGGAATGAACTCCGGAATCGTAATAGCGGACATATCATAGAGCGCGTGCATTCCGATAAGTCCTTTCTGCTCCGGCGTCGGTGGAAGAATCTCGGAGCCATGCGCTTCGACGACAACGATGAAATTCTCTTTCGTCTCGGGCACGAATCGATACGTCGTCGCGCGCGGAATAACGATATAATCGCCCGGCTCATAGGTGAGAATGCCAAAATCGGTCTCGATTTTTCCAGTGCCTTGGTGGACGAAGAACAGCTCATCGCCATCGGCATTACGGGAATAATACGGAGCGGGCTCCGAGCGGCGGCTGATCGAAAGAATCAGGTCGTCGTTATAGAGCACCGGCTCCGACGTGCCGCGCGGATCGCTCCTGTCCGATGGGGTGACGCGATCGAGATAGAATGCGTGCGGGCGGAGCTTGCCTTCAATGCGTGTCCAACCGGTAGGGGGATGCGTATGGTAGAGGTGCGAAACGCGACCATAGAAGCCTTCACGTCCGTGCTCTTCTTCGAATGTTCCTTCAGGCAGCCCGACGTGCGCCTGCCTCGTGGCTTTACCTTTTACGATTGGCCAATTCATATCGGTTTTGAGTTAAGAGTTTTGAGTTAAGAGTTGGAAATCGCAATACCATTTCCAACGCATAAACTGTTGCCTTCCTAAACCCAATCCGAGAAGACAGCGTTCGTGAGGAGGCAACCCCCCGGGCAATTATCAACACAATGATAGAAAACAATCTCGATTCGCTCATCAACATCGACGAGCCGCTCATTACTGCCCTCTCCAATGCAGCAGCACTCCTCTACCACTCGCTCGAACGCATCAACTGGTGTGGCTTCTATTTGTTCGATGGCACTAAATTAGTGCTCGGCCCCTTTGGGGGAAAACCGGCCTGTACTGTAATTGAAATAGGGAAAGGCGTGTGTGGAACGGCGGCTCTGGAACGAAAAATTATTCGCGTGGCCAATGTCTATGAATTTCCCGGACACATTGCGTGCGATCCGGTTTCCCAATCGGAAATTGTGCTGCCGATCGTCTTATCGGATGACACTTTGTTCGGTGTGCTCGATATTGATGCTCCAATGAAAGACCGGTTTAGCGAAACGGACGAAAGAGAATTAGCGGACGTGGTGAAAATTCTTGTAGCGAAGATTCATGCGATTCTTGAAAAAAATCCGGTAAGACTCGTGTAGCCGTGACCTTCAGGTCACGGCGAATTACACTATACACCGTGACCTGAAGGTCACGGCTACAAATTTACTTTTGTCCCGTGAGAATCGATTCGAGCGGCGTTGCCACTTCCACCCTCACTGTCCTGCAGTAATACCGGCCCTCCGGAAGGTGATTATCATAGAGCAAATTCGATGGTCCGATTCCCTTCGTGCTCGTGATCTTTGAATCCGGTTTATCTGCGAGAATAAGATCGCGTACATTTTCGGCGCGTTGTGTAGAAAGCTCCTGATTGTGCGAAAGCTCACCAAGATTATCCGTCGAACCCACGATGGTAGCAGTCGATGCAGGATAAAACGACTTCGCGACAAATTGGGAGATCATTCGCTGGTTTTGCGGATCGATCGCCGCCTGATCGAAATCGAACACAATGAGCGAAAGGCGGCTCAGCTCGTAAGGATTAATCGACTTCGAAGCGGGAAGCGAAATAGTTTGCTCGGCCAACGAGCCATTCGCGGCGGAAGCTTGGAAACGAAGCTGAAGCGAATCGCGCAAGCCGAGGCCTTTGGCCATTGTTTCGACTTGGCCATCGGTTGGGATCCATTGAGTCGTTCCGGGGGGCGTGCCGCTTCCCGAAGTTTCATAAAGCGTCTCTCCGTGCGAACGGAGAGACAGATGCCAATCTCGAATGCCGATTTTACTCGTCGCCGAAAGTGTAATCGGTACGGACTTGGGTAGCACTGATTCTTCGCGGAACCGCTCGTGGACAATCGGTGCGAGGATTCGATCGTCGCTGGATGAAAGTTCCACTCGGCGATTTTCTTCGAAGCCTTCCGCATATTGCGTGCTGGAAGGATTGTGGGGCGTGCCGCTCGTAGTGATCATCAAGCGATCTTTGCCAATGCTCCAAACCTTTGCAAAATAATCTCTTACGGCCTCCGCGCGATCGCGGGCAAGAGCCCTCGCGTCTGCGCTCGCTTCGTGTCCGTCCGTCGTGCCGTTAATGGTGAGGGTAGCGGAAGGATGGTTCCGCAGCCGGCTTCCGATCACGTTCAGTATTTGATAATACGATTCGAGCGAACGATGCGGTAAATTGTTTTCACTAAATTGCGCAGCACCGCTCGGTGAAAGCCGCGCAAAGCGATCTGGGATTGTGGCGTTCGCGCTATCGAAAAAGATGTATGGTAAAATAGGAAAGGTCTCGGTAACGGTCGTTTCGATAATATGCAGTGGCTGGCCGGCAAGCGAAGCGGCGCTAAGTTTCGGCGCGAGCGCATTCGGATCTTCGCGTGCAACGATTGGCGGCGGCGGGGAAGGTGGCACAGGAGGCGGGAGCGGCAAGAATTTCGCCGGTTCATTCCATCGGAACGCGACACCGGCACTCACGGATGCGACATGCCACGTATATTGCGTCGAGACGGAATTGAGAGGAAGATAATAGGATAGTTCCGGCGACGCCGTCAGGGTTGTGCCAAGTGGAAATTCATATCCAACGGTTCCGGTAATTCCAAAGAGGGTATTAACGCCTCCGATCCTTCCTTGGCCATCAGTGAAGGAGGTCGTGTTCGTTTGCGGATAGACCACGCCCTGTGGCGAAACAATCGATTCCGTCTGTGTGTATGTCGTCGAGCGTCCGGCCGGAATTCCGGCGTCCATTCGCGCGGCGAAATATCCCGCCATCTTGGGGAATGGCGTTAACCTGGCGCCGCCACTCAGGTCGATATATTTAAGACTCGCGGTAAAGGCATGTTGCCGCGTGAGCGGTTCGTATACCGTGTTGTTATTTGGATCGAGAACGGAAAGCTCGCTGGTGGTTTGCTCGCCAAAAGCGCCACCGCGTTCGACGAAGCCCGCGCCGAAGGTAAGATCGAGCCTTCGTAAAAAATTGAACGGGACTTCGCCAAATAATTCGAATTGATAACCGCTCCCGGTTCCGTTCGAGAAAGTGCCACACTCCGGGCAGCCCGTCAGGATCTGCGCGGTCGTCTGATGAAAATTCTCCAGATAATTTGCGCGGAAGCCGGCGTGGAACGGGGAAGCCAAACTTTGTGCATGTCCTTGCCTTCCGAAAAATAAACAGGTCATTGCGAGGAACGTTGAAAAGGCACAGCCTTTCCACAGCAACGAAGCAATCTGTCGGAGAAAGCGAACACATTGCTTCGTCACACTCGGCTCCTTTCGGTCGCCGAATGTTCCTCGCAATGACATTATATAAATATATTTGCTTGTCACAAATTTATCGTATCACCACAAATCGTTCACTCGCCTGGTATTCGCCTGCTTGAAACATCAAGTAATACGTCCCCGATGCTAATCTTCTGGAATCGAACTCGACATGATAGTTGCCTCCCCTATAGAAGGTGTTGCCGTCCATCAAGTCTAAAATATTTGCGCCGGTACTATTGAAAATATTGAGGGTGGGATTAGCATCTCCTACAAAAGAAAGGTCGACTCCAACAATGCCGGACGTCGGATTCGGGCGTACCGGCGACATGGAATTGGAACCACCCACAAAATCCAAACGAGAGATATTACACCGTGGCGCGATACTCACAAGGCTCGTATCTCCAACCGGTCGTGGCTTGATAAACATGATCGAATCGCTGGTAAACTTACCAGGAATAAGCGTCATCGTTGTTGTGATGCTATCCGGAACGGCGGCGAGGAACTTCACGCGAGCAACGACACCGCTATCGACGTTCCAACACATGGGTAGCGTGAAATACAAAAATCCGGGCGCGCCACTATCTTCCGCTGTGGTATAGCTCGAAGAGATACTTAGAAATTCGAGCGCGCGTGGATTGTATTGCAGCGCGAAGCGCACATCGAGCGGTGTCAGTGGAATGGAACGGTCGATAACAATCGGCACTTCGATCGTATCCATGATGCGGCCGCCGATGGAATCCACCGTTGCGACGTCTGGTACAAGTGCCATCTTGAACGGATACGGAGGCGCATACCCAACGCTATGCAGTGTGCCGGTATCGACGGCAAGGCAGGGAAAATTCGAATAAGCGGTCAGCGTCGTATCGAATACCGCGGAATCGCGCGGGCAAAAGGTTACTATGAGTAAGATAGAATCGCCCGGCGCAAGTGTCGCGGGAAGAGGTGTACTGGAGGCTGTAACTTTATGCCATTCCGGAAGTCCCGAAAGTGAATCGAACCGCACCGGAATGACGCCCGTGTTATAAACCGTAACAGTTTCGTCCTTGCATTGTTTTACATCGACCGTGTCGAAATCAGTCATCTTCGTCATAGAGATCATCGGTTGGTCGATTTCCACATAGCCATGATCGATGCCAGCAACTATTTCGAAAAAGACGAGTGAATCGCTATCGAAATTAAATTGGTCGAGCGAGATCGGGAATATTCCGGGGCCACCAATTACTTTGAAGCGTATCGATGCAATAGTACCCGCTTTAATATCGATTCCATTCTTCATGGTTACATACGCGCCGCCGGTGGAATCCAAAACGTTTACTGTTGGCGTGTAAGGCGAAGCGCCATCGAGCAATTGAAGCTCGGTCGTATCATAGCCCACATGGAAGAAAACATCCATATACTTTTGTGGGATATCGCGGCTTGACATGATAGGAAGTGCGAGCGTATCGCAGGTCGTTAGTCGTATGGTATCCCGCCCAATGCGCGCCGTATCGAAGGCCATTTGCAATCCAAACGCCGGAGCGAAACCCGAACCCATAACGAGAACGGTTGTGTCGGTGCTGTTGCAAGGATAGATCGTGTGAATCAGCATTCGCGCGATGTAAACTTTCGGCGCGCGCGGAAAGAAATTAACTTTAATCGAAAATTTCTTATTGCGCTGGATCACCCATGGCAGCGGCGCGCCCGTCGATGCAACGGCAGTAAAAACTTGCTGATCGGGTTGGAAGCTGACCTTATCGATGATGACCGAATCGCCATCGGGATTAACCGTTACATCCGGCACGCTGATGGATACGGCTTTCGGCTGCGCTGCGGTGTCCACTCGGGTGGCTGGGAATTGCACAAGCGAAACATTCGGCTGAAAATTCATCTCGCGCCGGCCCGAAAGAAGCGTTGTGAATGAATCATTCCATCCCGGCGAGTGCGCGTCGATATGGAGCGTATCGTTCTTTATGAGATTCGCGTTTGTCGCAGGAATATTGGGGCAGAATGAAATTTCAAGCGTATCGAAGGATTGTGGCGCGAGCACAATGGGAAGCGTTTCGTTTCCTGTCGATTTCAGCGTCCAATGAAATGTCGAAGGGACGAGCGGAGTTACGCCCGTGCCGTCGATCCAAATTGAATCGAGCGTGATCGATTGGAGATTGCTGTAATTAGCGAGCGGAATTTCGCGGGTGGCGCAATCGCACGGTTTAACCAATCCATAATTCATATAGCTGATCGGCACCTCGAGCTTTACCGAATGACCCGTTCCACTGAGTTCACCGGAATAGGTATTGACGCAGGGCGAATCCACCAGCGCGGCAAAGTTCTCATCATAGAGCGAATCGCCGGTCGGCTGAAATTCCACCAGCAGCCACATGGAATCGCGCGGCGCCAGCGTTGCCGGAAGCGGGGGATTCGCACTAATCAATTTATATCCATAGGGCATCGTGATACTTGGAATGTGCTCCGAAACATTGCTTGCATTTTGAAGAAGAATGGAATCCTGGCGCTGCCACCCTACTTCCACGACACCATAGGTTGTGAGCGGTGTAACATAGAGCCGCGGTGCAAGGCTTGTGGCACGTAGAAGAACGTGATAGACCTCGCCATCCGAAAGCGTGATGTCGATGTAGGCTTCATCGGCACGGTCTATCGTGACATCGTTCGGAGTGTACGTTACCGTGAATTGGAACGTTTGGTTACTTGCGAAGGGACCGGCCGGGACCAGTTGTGCGACGGAGAATTTCCCCGTGGCATCGTTCAGCACGCAATTCGTAATCGTGAGCGTCGAGCCAGAAATATTTTGCAATGTAATCGTTCCGGTTCCCGATCGGCAGCCGGCTACCCCTGTTAAATCGAGATAGGGTGGGGAGAACGAGAATGCCTGAAAGACGCCCGTTCCCTGCACCGGAATGGATTTCGTTTGATAACATCCCTCATCGAAAATCGTGAGCGTATCGTAATACGTGATCGGCTGTCGTGGTCGAAATTGAATCGTGATCGGCTCCTGCTCACCGGGGCTCATTTTGTAGCTTCGGCCGGCGACAATCGTGAAGACATCACCCATTTTTAGATAAGAATCGATTGCGCGCGAGTCCACTCCACTATCTATTATCTGAACCGTTTGCTGTGCCGTTTTGCCAATCGTTACGTTCCCAAATGCGACTTGCGGCGAAAGGAAATCGACATCGACCGAGTACCCGCTCCCTGCCAGCGACACCGTCTTTACAATATCGCACCCATGATACAGCGCATGGACGGTCATCGTCCCCACGAGCGGGCCCGGCACATCGGGCCGGAAGCGAGCATACGTCGGTTGATAAGCAGTCTTTGGAAGCAGCAGCATTGGGAACACGATGCCGGCGCCGAAAAAATTTGCGGGGCTATAAAGAATGGAATCGACAAAAACCGTATCGCTGCCCAGAGAGCGGTATTCGAAGCTTTGCGTTCCGCTGATAAAGCCGGGGCATACTTCGCCAAAGTTCATCGAGTCGAGTCGTGACTTGCCATCGGTCTGCAAAATTCCGAGCACATCCTGAACTCGTCCTGTAATAGGAATCACCCCGCTGCCGGGGCACAATTCGTCGCTAAAGATGCGGAGGGTATCCAAAAAAGTATGCGATGAATCGATCATGTTCATGCGGACGGTAAGCGTTACGCATCCTCCGGGCGCAAGGGATTTCGGAAATGCCAGGCCGGGAGAAGTCCAGGTGAAATGATTGCTATCGAGCAAAATATTCGTCAGCGTGACCGTCCGAGGCCCCGGATTGCAGATCGTGAGCGTCTTCTCGGAATAGGTCGTCGATTGGCAGCCAACATAGAGTGTATCGAGGTCGAGCCGATCGAGCGAATAATTTAGTTCGGTTACGCGCTCGATGTTGAGTGGAATATCGAGGGGGTCGCCACAGCTATTCGCATTTTGAACAGTAATACCTGCCGTGAGAGGGCCAATGAGGTCGGTATGAATATGAACGGTAAACGATTGGGGAACCCCTTGTGCCAGGCTGAAGGAATTCTTTGAAAGAGTATAGAGGCCAGCATAAGGCCCATACAAATTAAGCTGGACATTGTCACCGCATATCGAAGTATCGGTGAGCGTGAATGTAAAATCGGTATCCTGTGTACAGGTTAGTTTGGTATTTATCAGCGCGGGCTGAGACGTGTACGTTAGCGGCACGGTTCGCAAACTGGTATCGCATTCAGCGCCACTCCGAAGCTCCCCGAAATGATTATGTCCCGTGGCGTCGCAAAGAAACGGTGCCGCGGGCTGCTCGTTGCAGCGATAATACAGTTCCAAACCCGGCTCGTTTCCCGTAAGCGAAATAAGCCGCTGGCAGGCAATCTCTTGCGCGGTGAGGGCGCGGCTCCAAAGCCGCACTTCGTCGATTTGCCCAAGGAAGGTCCTATTCGTTACCGGATCGTCATTTAGCCCATTAGTGCTTCCGATCTGGAGGGGAAGCCGGTCGTCTTCCGGCACATGGAGCTTGTTGAGCGGATAGAGCGAGTTCGTTGCGGCCGCCACGAGCACTCCATCGAGATAGATTCTTGCCGCGGTCGATTGCGCATCCCAGACGGCAGCTACGTGACGCCAACCCTTCGTATACAGATCGGGGACATTCGCGAGGGCGATCGTATTATCGCTATCGCCTTTGTAGGAATTATCCTTCGAGAGCGCGAAATATATTTTCGTGTCTTGAATATAGAGAACCCACTCATCGTTGTTATCTTTGTTCGGTCCCCAAAGTCCGGCGATGTATTGAATTTTACCCGGCTGCGGCTGCGGGGCGATCCAGGCTTCGAAGGTAAGCGCGGCACCCAAATTCTCGAGCAGGTACGACGTATCGACATCGACATACTGCGCGCCCTTGCCCTGCGTAATCGAAATTGTTAGCGCATTGCCGACGCACGATTTATCCTTATCGCAAGCCGATGGAAATTGCGCACGAGCCGGCAGTGAAATGAACAATAATATGGACAAGGTATACCAGGTCATTGCGAGGAACGGCGGAGCCGTGACGAAGCAATCTTTTGCGGAACATGAGAGAGCGTTTCGTCGAATTAAACCAAGCATCGTCGGCAATGCGCCTGCGGTCGTTTGATTCTGCACGCAATGACCAATGAAATAGGTATCCATGGCGAGTTTATCGTATAACTTCGACTACCTTTGCGATGCGATCATTTCCTGCCCGCATCGAAAGGAGATACGCGCCGGAGGGTAGGTCCGTAGAAAGCGGAATGGAATAGCTTCCCGCCGCGAGCGAGCGCGCAATAATGGATTGCACTTTCCTTCCATCCATCGAAGCCATTTCGATTTGAGTAAAGCCATCGTGCGGCAACTCGAGTGAAAGCGTCGCATTCGAAGTCATCGGATTCGGATAAACCGAAAGTGCGAGCGTTAGCGGCGTGGATGGGTTAACGCCGGAAGAAGATTTTATCAGACCACCCAGCGGCGGTAGGAGATCGTTCTGATTTTCGAGAACTGTCACGGCGTCCGGAAGTGTCATGCCGAACCAATCGGTCAAAAGTGTTTGATAAACGGAGCGAAAATCGATTTGCACCTCAAGATCTCCGTTCGCATCGAGGTTCGCCAGGTCCGGCCCATCGCCAAAGACCGCGCCATTAATTTTGGAACCGAATGCGAATTGCACGGAGGCCGCGCCGTGGTCCGTCCCGTTGCTGTTGTTATCGTGGGGTCGGCGGCCAAATTCGCTGAGCGTAAATCCAACAACACGGTCCGCAACGCTGGAACCCTGGAGCGTCATATCATACTGAAATTGCGCGACAGCATCGGCAAGTTGGCCGAGCAGATTCGTTTGCGCGCCGCCACCCGTGCCATCTGGAGAAGCTTGCTGCACGTGTGTATCGAAGCCGCCCATTCCGACCACATATACCCGAGTGTTCAGGCCGCCGGCAATGAGGGCGGCAATGGACTTCATTTGCTGGGACAGTCCATCCGATCCATAATTTCCCTGAAGCGACTTCAAGCCCTTCGCATACGCCGAGGTAACGCGCGCCGCGTAGGTGTTCGACATTTCCGCCACCGACTGGACAAATGCATATTCGGTCGCATAGCGTGTGCCCGGTGCCTGATCGTCAAGCGAGTCATCCGAGGCGCTCAGTCCACCCGCCTGCAAACTCGGATTTGCTACTTCGATACCCATGCGACCTTTTTCGCTCGTGAGCGCGAGCGAAAATCCGCCGAAATTAATCGCGAGCGGATCGGTAGGAAGCTGCGCGGGAAAATTCGGATATTGCTGTTCCAGGAATCTACCGAGCCAGCCCGTCGAGAGCGCATCGTTCGCGTTGCTATCGTTAATACCGGAAAGCCAAATATCGGTCGAGCGGAAATGCGATAAGTTCGGCGGCGTGTAACCGATGCCACGAATGATCGCAAGTTGGCCCGCATCGAACATCCCGGCAAAGCCCTGCTTATCGCCAAAGCCAAGCCCGGGATTCATATAAAACCCGTGCGTGCCGCCGCGATTGATGAGGTAGCTTTTTTGAATACCGATATTCGGGCGGAGCATGTAATAATTATCGTCGTCCGCCGGGACGATGGTATTCAGCCCGTCATTGCCGCCAAAAAGCTGGACGAGGATAAGAATTTTGTCGTTGACGTCGAGCGGCGCCATCTGCGCGAGCAGTTTGAGCGGCGATGAAGGCCGCGCATAGACATTATTCAGCAGCACCGGCGTGAGCGCGGCACTTGCGAGCGAGGATTGAAGGAAGGTTCGTCTCTTCATAACACTCTGTACGATTACTGTCACTGCGAGGAGAAGAAAGCGACCGAAGGGAGCTTTCTTCGACGAAGCAATCCGTTGGTTTCAACGAGGGATTGCTTCGTCGGGAATTACTCGCGTCGCTTCGTAATTCCCTCCTCGCAATGATATATTTTAGAAATTTATGTTCACTAACATAGCTCGAAATCCGGAAGCGAAGAAATATAAGTTAGAAGATCGCGGATATTGTTCGCGGCGGTGGCCGGGCTATTTGCCAGGACATTCGTCCAATCGTAGGTCTGCGTGGTCCCCGCAAGCTTTTCTTCAAATACGGTTTGGCGGTCGCTTGAAAGGGGCCGCGGCAAAAGGAGCTGCCCGATTGCCGTCGTAAGTTGCGTCACATCGGTATAGTCCACGTTTGAAATTGCAAATTGTTTGATGAACGCAATGGGATCCGGCATCGCCTGAATTGCTGCGCTCGCTTCCGTACTGCGCGTGGGATACGTATTCGTTGTGACCCAATCGTGGTAACCTGGCCAGCCGGAAACATTCGGAGGCTGAAAGAACTGCTCGTCGATTGCCGTCATGTTTCCGTCGATCGAATAGGCTGGCGCAAGTTGCCGCGCCATGCCGATCACATATTCCGACGGTGTCTTGATCTGCGCGCCGATATTATTATTATCGAAAAAGTGGGCGGATTTGAGCAGCGCGCTCATGACTGGCTTAATCTCCCAATTATTCGATTGAAACAGAGTTGCCATCGCAGCTATCACCGATTGCTCCGTGCTGTCGCTCGTCATATCGGGATTGCTATAGACGAAAAATTTATAGATTTTCGTGCAAATAAATCGCGCAATGGCATCGGCCGTTTTTTCGAAGAGCACGTCAATCATCCGGTTGATCTCGTTTTGCTGAACAAGGTATTGCGTGTTCGTCGTCGCATCGATCGCCGGGAAATCGGTCTCGAAATACAACTTATCGCTGGTGTCATGCGCGCTTGGGTCGAACCAGGTATTGAATATTCCATTGGGCGCGGCATCGTCGGTGTATTGTCCGATACGCCATCCCGTCAGAATTCGGGCGGCAGCATGGACGTCCGTTTCGGTATAACCGCCGCCCAGGCCACAGGTAAACAGCTCCATCAGCTCACGCGCATAGTTTTCATTCGGTGCGCCGGCCGAGTTTTGGTTGCCCCCTAAATAAACGAGCATCGCGCCATCGACCGTAACGGCTTTCACCAGGTCCTTGAAATTTCCAAGGCCGTTCGCCCGAAAAAGCTGGTTCTGACGGTAGAGTAACGGTGCAATGACATACTGCTCGCCACCAAGCACGAATTGGGTCGTGAAATGCCCGCTCCAAAAGGCGGTCATTTTTTCCTGAATGCAATTGGACGCGTTCAAATGAAGCTTTTCCCACCATGCGCGAAGCGCACCGGCATCGTTCGTCCACTCTCCGAAAATCGGGTATTGTGCGGGCAGGGCAAGTGGATAGGGATTCTCCGTTTTATCGTTTGCTGCGGGTGGTGCGGCAGGAGTGGTTGAGGCGTTCAGTACCAGATCGACGGCTTTGCCCGGATCGGCTAAGGTGACGAGCGCGGCGATGTCATTCCATGTCGGCGCCATCATCGTACGCCGCAAGAGATGGCCCGCACGGAGTGGATTCCATGGGCTGTTCGCGTCCGGAACAAACGTGGCAAGCGGATCGGAAAGCGGGGAATAGTTTGGGCGCTCCCTTGGGGATGGGGCGCTTCTTAATAAATTAAAGAGACCTCGGCGACTATACGTTGCTGGCATGGCGACTTCACGGGAAGTGATAGTGGATGATCGGTCATCCACAACGGGCAAAAACTGAGTTCGTATAAACTTGCTTCGCTCTAAAAAATTCCGTCGGCGAAACTAACCCGTTCTAACCAAGAACACGAGCGCAGTGGTAAAGTCACAACGAAGGTGGGAAGCTGTGACCGGCTTCCCCAAAATTCCGCCTTCTCAATTTTAACTCAATCGTAGGTTTCGATGGAAGGGCGGCCACCCATGGCCGATCGATCATCCATACCATCCAAATCGCTTAAATAGACTTCCAACGTCCGTTTGAGCAAGTGGACCTCATTGAGATCGAGTGCGACGTAGATCGGATCGCTTTCATGCGTCCGCTCCGCGTCATGAAGTTTTTGGCTGAGTGCCATCAGCCGGTCGAGTGTTGCGATCATTTTCCCTCCTCTAAAATATCCCAGTCCAAGCAACCCTGAGATGTGCACAAAATGTACACGAAGCCCGGTTGACAAATATAGCAAACTTTCTGACAAAAGTCAAGCAATAAAGTGAGAAAAAATGCGAAAATCGAAGATTCTTATCCACAATGGCTTTCTCGAATTGGACTTATCAACATTTCAACATAATTCGGCATTGCTCAGCTATGTTAATATTTTCTGAATGACACTATCGGCTTCTTTGGCGGTCGTGGCTCTCTATTGAGTGCTGGTGTTAATATTGTTTGCTGTTGGTGTCTTAGTATTTACAAAAACCGGAAATTTCAATTCAATATGAGGGAAAGTCTTATAAGAGATGGAATCGGGGATTCGCATTCTTTATGGGGCTCGCTAACCAATCGTATGAATCGGACAATCGCGGGAAGTTTATTGCTGGCATCCGGTGTTATTTCGAGTGGCAATTAGAAAATCCATAATCCGCCAAAATTTTTTTCACACAAACCAACATCCATCATGTTCGGAATCACCCCTGCCCATCTGCACTTACTCGTAAATCATATTCCGGTCGAAGGGATTATGGGATCGGTACTGCTGCTTCTCTATGCTATTCTCCGTAACAACGCGGAGCTAAAACGGACGGCGCTGCTCGCTTTTGTCCTCGTTGGCATTGCGGCCTTCGTGGCGGATCTGACCGGCGACGGGGCGGCAGGGGTCGCAAAGCATATTCCGGGAGTCGAGCGCGCCGCGATATCGGCCCACAGCGCCGCTGCGGATACGGCCCGCTTTGTCTCTTATGCGCTAGCCGCTGTTTCGCTACTGGGATTAATTCTCGCCTGGCGAACGAAAGAAGTGGAAGCCACGAATGCGATTAATGCTCATGACTACGTTCGCCATCATAAGGAGCCGCACAAAGCTATCATCATTCTTTGCCTCCTGATTGGACTGCTCGATGTTTATTTCTTTGCGATGACGGCCTACAAAGGCGGCCTCATTCGGCATCCCGAAATCGAATCGGGATTTCAATCGCAGGCGCCTGCAACCGCGCCCGCCGATACTACGCAGTCCGAATGATTTAGCTCGACATCGAGCGAAGGAATTCTTTATTCGTCTTCGTACCCCGCATTCGATCCAAAAGGAATTCCATCGCATCGACGGGCTGCATATCGGCGAGGAGTTTTCGGATAATCCAGGAGCGGTTTAGGTCTTCGGCGCTGAGGAGAAGTTCTTCATGCCGCGTGCCCGACGCGTTGACATTGATGGCTGGAAAAATGCGGCGGTCTGCAAGCTTTCGGTCGAGTTGAACTTCCATATTGCCGGTGCCTTTGAACTCTTCAAAGATCACTTCGTCCATGCGCGAGCCGGTTTCTACGAGTGCTGTGGCAATGATCGTGAGCGATCCACCTTCCTCGATATTACGCGCCGCGCCGAAGAATCGCTTTGGCCGATGCAGCGCCAAGGCATCGACACCGCCGGATAGGATTTTTCCGGAATGCGGAATCACCGTGTTATGCGCGCGCGCGAGGCGCGTGATCGAATCGAGCAGGATAATGACGTCTAATTTTGACTCCGTGAGCCGCTTGGCTTTTTCGATCGCCATGTCGGCAACTTGCACGTGGCGTTCCGGCGGCTCATCGAAGGTCGAGGCGACGACTTCCGCTTTGACGGAGCGTTCCATATCGGTAACTTCCTCCGGCCGTTCGTCGATGAGCAGTACAATCAGCTTTGCATCGGGATGATTACGCGCAATGGAATTCGCTATTTTCTGCAGAATGACCGTCTTTCCGGCTTTGGGCGGAGAGACGATAATTCCGCGCTGTCCGAAACCGATCGGGCAAACGATATCCATAATACGCATCGTGTATTCGCCCGGCGAGGTTTCGAGATGGAGATGCCGGTTCGGATAGAGCGGTGTAAGATTATCGAAGAGCGCGCGATCGTGTGCCATTTCGCGCGGAAGATAATTGAGCAGATCGATCTTCTGCAGCGCAAAGAACCGTTCGTTTTTTCCCGGCGGCCGGACCGTGCCTTCTATCGTATCCCCGGTCCGGAGATTGAATTTTTTGACCTGGGAAGGGGAGACATAAATATCGTCCGGCGAAGCGAGATAATTATAATCCGGTGAGCGAAGAAATCCGTAGCCATCCGGCAGTAGTTCGAGGGTGCCGGATGCTGGCGTCCCCACTTCTTCTTCGACAACAGCTTTGCCATTCGTCGATGGCCCTGTCGTTTGGCGTTTGGTCGCCTCGCCTTCGAGAATGCGAAAGATAAGTTCTTGCTTTCTCATATCCGCATAACCCTCGATGCCGAGGTTTTTCGCGAGATCGTTGAGTTCGACGATTTTTTTTGTTTTGAGTTCGGTTGCACTAAGGGGTGCCATGATGTTCCGTTCTATTCGATGTGGTGTTTAAGAAATTTGGATTATTAACTGCGAAAGCGATGCATCATCGACTATGCGCTCGCCACGAAAAAAGCCGGACTTCGTTGGATCAATGATAATCCTTTGAAAATTTGTCCGAACTGGTGAAATCGGTTGATGGCTTTCGCGACCGCTGTTGGCGTGAGCCATTATTGATTGTTCATGATCGATCGTGGCGATTTCTCATCATGGGCAATCATGCTGGCAGCCTGACCTAAATTTTCGACGCTCCGGAGACAATTTCGAGCATCTTAAAAACATTCGTGGATCGCTAAAACCTTCGAAGGAATTTGCCCCGGCCATTCTAATTCAAATGGCGAGCCGGTCTCCGTGCTTACACTAACGCGATAATAATAAAAAGGAAAAACTACGTTGTTTCACACGGGGGATCGTCAGCGAGGCATCGTAGGAGATGCAATCTTCCATTCGCGGATCGATCGGGGGGACCGGAGAAATTAGGCCTGAGTCAAACCGTTTTAAAAGGCCTCGGAATAGGTAGCATTCTATGCCGAAATAAGAGAAACGCCGCCCAGCTTTTGAAAGTTCTCCAAAAATTCGCCTACCACGTAGTGGGACCCGGTGAGCAAAAGAATATCACCTGCGGAAGCTTCGCGGATGGCCAGCGCAAGTCCATCCCACACTGCCCCTCCATCGATGGATTTTAGTCTGGCTGCTTTCGCTGCGGCGTGCAATTTAGTACTGCGCAGCGCTCGCGGAGTGTTCGCATTGACAGCAATGAACCGTGAGGCAAATTTTCGTATCCTTGCCAGAATTTCCCCAACGTCTTTATCTTTCATAATGCCTGCAATGACGATGGGGCGCCCGGCACGCGATTTTGTCCCACGATTTTTGCTTCGGCGAATCTTCAAGTGTTCAAAGAATGCTCCTACGGCTTCCATTGCCTGGGGGTTATGTCCGACGTCGAGGAATAGGCGAAGTCTTCGCGACCGAAGCTCTGCTGTTTCTATCTCTTCGAGCCGGCCGCGGAGTCCCGTCAGGATACCTGCCTGCCGAATGCCATGTCGCGCAACCGCGATGGGGATGCGGGATCCTATCGCATCGAGTGTGACACGGACGGTAAGGATATTTTCCGCCTGATGGATACCTGGAAAGGGGCTGTTCCAAAGGCGAGCGTTCCGCATGGGCTTTCCTCTTCGGCGAGCAAAAAGGACCGGCGCTCGCATTTGCCGTCCGAATTTTCGGAAGAGGGGTTCGAGTTCAGGATCGCAATTAATAATGGCGGGCACGCCTAATTTGAATATTCCCGCTTTCTCCAGTGCAATCGATTCCAGCGTCGGACCCAATTGAGCCATATGGTCCATGCCGATGGAGGTGATAACGGTTGCGAGTGGCTTTTCGAGTACGTTCGTCGCATCGAGCCGACCGCCCAGGCCCGTCTCGACAATAGCAATATCGACCCGGTGCCGAGCAAAATGATCGAAGGCCATAGCGGTCGTCACTTCAAAGAACGTGGCTCGCAGTTCTTCTACCTTCGGCCATATTTTTTTGAGGAATCGTGAAACTTCCTTCTGCGAAATCATTTCGCCATCGATGCGAATCCGCTCCCGAAAATCGACCAGGTGGGGAGAAGTATAGAGTCCGGTACGCTTGCCGGCAGCTTGATGCACACCCGCAAGCATGGCCGAAACGCTGCCTTTACCGTTGGTACCCGCAATATGGATCGCCCGAAATTTTTGTTCGGGGTG
>Ga0207664_10000045_pt1 | contig 141234 bp, 114 predicted proteins | sample LARL83metaG_FD_184349 | JGI IMG/M metagenome (GOLD analysis project Ga0207664, IMG submission 184349) | Corn, switchgrass and miscanthus rhizosphere microbial communities from Kellogg Biological Station, Michigan, USA - LAR L8-3 metaG... | ecosystem: Host-associated > Plants > Roots >...
GCCACCCTCATGCAGAGATGAAAAAGGACGATCGATTTTGAAATTTCAGAAGATTTCTGATCCAGGCGGGTCGAACTCGAACTGAGAACTGAGAACTGAGAACTGAGAACTGAGAACTGAGAACTGAGAACTGCCTCTACGCCTTCGTCGCCAAATACTCGCACACCCTCCGCACCGTATCGCGCTGGGTTTCGTTCAAGGTGAGAAATTCGAATCCGTAGCGCAGCCCTTGCCGGTAGCGCACAATCGCCCGCACTTTGATGGGATAAGGAGTCAACGGCAGCGGAATTTCCAGGGTCACAATCTCGCCCGTCTCCAGGCTCCCAGTCAGCGTCGCTCCAATGCCATCCTGCCCGATTTCGGTCGACCGTCCCCAGCACGTGCAGAACTCTCCACTCTGGAACATCTTCACTTGCAAGCGGACGTCAATAGCAAAGCGCGGAAAACGCCGGGCAAAAGTGAACTTACCCCCGGGCGCGGTGCCATTCGAGGCTCCGGGCGCTGGATCGTTGCCCGTAGCACCACTGCGTCCGCCGACGCCCGCATCGGAAGAACCGGCGGCAGCGGCACCAGCCGCAGCAGCCCGCGCTTTTTTGTCTTTTCCCATACAATCCATTGCGGCCGCGTTCGCCGCTCAATTCCTAATTGCCGTGCAGCAGATATCCCGGCTCGAGTGGCAATTTCCCAGCGATCTTCACCACCGCAACGCTGCTGTTGATGGCGTACACGTCCACCACGCCCACCGCTCCGGGAATCGACGCCACCTTATTCACCAGATCTTCATCCGAATCCACCACCAAAATCGCCGGATGATTCGCCCGCCCGTGATTCGCCGTCGCGATCAGATCTTTCACTTGCCCCTCAGGCAGGTCGAACACCTTCTCCAGAACCACCTTCATCTCCGGCGTCGACGGCGCCCGCATGATGAACGTGATCGGCTTGCCATCGGGCCAGCGATTGTTCTGTGCTTTGCAGATCTTCACCAGGTCGGCAACCGTCACGACACCCACGGCGTTGCTCTTGTTTGAAACCAGCGCAAGATCGCGCGCAGCCGCCAGCGACACACTGGCCGCTAGAAACAAACAGACGCTGAGCACTCGATGGTGACGCACACTCGCTCCCGCCGGACAGAATCGCCCTTCCGCTGATTCTCATGCAATTCCCCAAGCGACTCAACGGTCACGAAGTCCATGTACCTCTGGAGCTAACAACCTCAGGGGCTCAAACGCGGCCTGTCGAAGCACGCCTGCTCGCTAAGCTGTTCCTAAAATCAATTCGGACGCGGGTAATGAATGGTCTCAAGCAAGGAGTCATCCTGAGCGTAGCCGTTTTTCAGGCGGAGCGAAGGATCTCGAACTGATTCAGCCTCGCGCGCAAGCCAAACTGCATCATCCCAGTTCTCCCAATCCCCTCAACAACTTACCGCCGAACCAATCAATTTTCACCCCGCCATGCGTCTTTTCTTGGCCTTCGCCCGTATGTATGGGTAGCATGAACGCGACTGCCTGCTATTTCGTGAACGCGATGGCCGACGAAAACACCGAGATCGCTCGTGGCCTTCGTCGCCGCGATCCCGACCTACTCGACCGTCTCATCGCGCAATACCAGCACCGCCTGTTGCGTTACCTCGTGCACCTGACCGCACGCCGCGACCTCGCGGAGGACTTCTTCCAGGAAACGTGGATTCGCGTTCTCGAACGCGGCAGCCAGTTCGACGGTCGCCATGAGTTCAGTGCGTGGCTTTTCACCATCGCACGCAATCTGGTCATCGACTACCTGCGCCGTCAGCAGCCCTCAAGCCTCGACACTTTATCGGCCGACGACGACGCCGCTCCGTACGACATTCCAGCTACCGGCTCACCCTCGGCGCTCGACGTTTCAATTCAGCGCGAGCAGAGCGAACAAATTTCCGCCGGCATGCAGCACGTCCCGGCGATCTACCGCGAGGCATTGGTGCTTCGTTTCCAGGAAGGCATGGCCCTCGAAGAGATTGCCGGCGTAGTCGGCGCACCCATCGGCACCGTAAAATCTCGCATCTATCGTGGCCTGACTGCTCTCGAGCCCTGGCTGAAAGGAGCCCGCTTATGAACCGAGATTCCCTGACGCCCGATCTTCACGAACGCGCCCGAATGCTCATCGCTCTATCCGGCCCGCAAGAAATTTCCACGCGGGACCAGTCCTGGCTCGCTGCCCATCTCGACTCCTGCGCATCCTGTCGTGAATTCGCCGAGCGCACCCGAGAGACGATCCGCGCCCTGCGCGCCAGTCCTGTCATGGCAAGCGCAAATCTCGTCTCTGCGACGCGGGCGCGAGTTCGCCAGCGATCCCAGGAATTGCTCCGCCGCCAGGAACGCCTCCGCGTCATCTGGGTCTGCAGCGCAGCCGTAACAGTCTGTACTGCAGTCAACACTCTTCTGCTGTGGCGCGGCGTCGCCTGGGCGATCGACCAATGGGCGAACCAGCAATGGCTCCCGTCCGGCCTCTCCGCGCCTTTGTGGATGACCGTCTTTCTGGTTTTCTGTTTCATGCCGGCGCTTGTGACCGGGATACTCCTGCTCGCTCGCGGAACCTATTTCACTGATCACACCGGCTCCTATCAGGACTGAGCCGTGAGTCGTCTGCCGTACGCATCGAGTTGTAAAGGGGAACGAACTCTGGAGGTTTGATATGCCAATCAAGAATGAAACTTCAACCCACTTCTGGGACGAGATCAGCATCATCTCCCCGGTAGCCCGCGTCCTCGCCTGCCTCGGTTTCGTAGTCACCGGCGCGGCCATGATCGCCGCCCTCGTCATGAACAAGTCGCACGATCCCTTTTTTCGTTTGCCGATCCTGACCCCGATGGCATTCGTCGGAGGATGCGTGATCGCCTGCTACATCCTGCTCATCGGCTACGTCTACGCCGACGCCGGACGCCGCGGCATGTCCCGCCTTGGCTGGACACTGCTCGCCATCTTCGTCCCCAACGCCCTCGGCATCGTCCTCTACTTCGTTCTGCGCCGGCCACGCCTACTACACTGCCCGCAATGCCGCACGGTCGTCGAGCCCGGATTCGGTTTTTGCCCTCGCTGCCGCGCTCCTCTGAACGCCGTCTGCCCGCTATGCCAGCGCAGCGTCAACGAGGCCGACACCTTCTGCCCCTATTGCGGCGGCGACCTCAAGTCACCAACTCAGGCCCCTGCACAACGCGCATAGGCACGCGTGTTTCCCCAAAAGGGATCACCCGCAACCACTCCGTGCCCGACTACCCTATCCCCCTCAACCACTTAGCCCCCTACAATATCCGCACCCCCTCATTCGTCTACAACCATAAGCGCAGCAAAACGGGCGCCGAATGAAAACAGGCGAAGTGAGATGCACGACGCAGCGAGCCTCGACCGCATGACTCTTGAACAAGACCAGCGGATCTCCGATGTGGTCACGCGCGAGCAGTCTCGTCTGCGCAATTTCATTCGGCGCCGCGTTCCCGACCCAGGCGATGCCGAAGATATTCTGCAGGAAGTCTTCTACGAATTAATCGAGGCCAACCGTCTGCTCATGCCGATCCAGCACGTCACCGGATGGCTCTTCCAGGTGGCGCGCAATCGCATCACCGACCTCTTCCGCAAGAAGAAGCCGGAAAGTTTCAGCGACGCTGCCGTTGCGCACAGAGAGAACGACGACGAACTGCTGCGCCTCGACGACCTGCTGCCCTCGCCCGACGCCGGTCCCGAAGCGCTTTACGCTCGCCGTGTACTTCTCGACGAACTCGAGTCGGCGGTCGAGGAGTTGCCCGACGAGCAGCGCGAGGTCTTCATCGCGCATGAATTAGAAGGACACACTTTCAAGGAGATGTCGGCCGCCACCGGCGTCAGTATCAACACGCTGCTCTCGCGCAAACGCTATGCGGTACTGCATCTCCGCGAACGCCTGCAGAGCGTCTACGACGAATTTACGAAAACATGAGGAACTGACTATGAAAAGAAAATGGTATTTCATTGTTCCAGCGGTACTCGTGGCGATTCCGCTATTCATTTTCCTGGGTGGAGAAATCGTCATGCGCTTGTGGAACTGGCTGCTGCCCCCGCTCTTCGGCTGGCGCCTGATCACCTTCTGGCAAGCGCTTGGAATTCTCTTGCTGTGCCGCATCCTCTTCGGCAGCCACGGACCGCGCGGTCCTCGCGGCCCCAACTTTCGCCGCCGCATGCGAGAGCGCTGCTCCAACATGACCCCCGAAGAGCGCGAACGCTTCCGCCAGGGCATTCGCGAAGGCTGGGGCTTCGGCCCATCCCGGAGCAACCCTCAGGGCACCGAAGCAAAGTGATGATGGCAATAGGGTCCGGCTAGTCGAAACGCGGGGAAGAATTTTGTACTTCCGTAGCCCTGATTCTCTTAAGATCGCTGAGAATATCCGCTACGGACGCTGGTTAAAGGCTTTTCGTCGCCCGCGGAAACACGACCCAGCTATGAGTACGTGCGCGGCAACTTTACCGCGATTTCAATGTGTCGCCCGAAAGAATTGATAGCTAAACGGCCTCGCACTCATCGCCTTCTCCAGTTGGCTGCCAACTTTACTCACCGGCACTGGTTTGTCGATATTGTTGAAAGCGCTTCCCTCGAGACCAAAATACAAAATCAACCGGTGTCCTCGCATCGAAAGTTCGCCCTTGTGAATGCCTCGGGTATCAGCCAACATGATCGATCCTGCTGGCCCCGTGACGTGCACAATCTTCTCTGGACACACCGCTGTGACCTCTTGGTCACTCAGATTCATTCGACTTACTAATCGCTTGGTCAGCGCCCGCGTCGCTTTATTCGGACGATGCGAACCTTTCACATAAACGAAATGCGGCGATTCCAATGTTGTGTCTGTAAGGTTGATACCGACCTTCAACCAGCGCAAACACCCTGAATCCACGTGAAACGGCCGCGGCCGAATCCCCTGCGCCACGAAATCCGTATCCCACCACATCTCTGGTTTCGTGATCACCGGGAAGACGCCAAGATACCGTGTGGCCGCCGTGAGAAGAAACGGATCGCACAAGAGACTCTGAATGTAGTCGTTCTCCAACAACAGGGCTCGCGGAACCTCATACGATGAATAGCGCGGTTGCGATGGATCAATTCCGTTACTCGTCCCCGTCTCAGCGATCGGGATTGTCGTTTGCGTCCCAGAGGCTTGACCACTCGGCAGAGGGCCATAGGTCGTCGTCCGCATCGGACAAGACAACGCCAGCTCATGCAGACTTTGAACCGCTTCCTTCTTGAGCCGCGGCGGAATCACAACCACGCCATCTTCGTTGAGGGTACGAACAATTCCATCGATGCTCGAGTCAGCAACACCGGCATCACTGACCACAGATGCCCCTTCCCAACCGAACTTTAACTCCACCTCTTTGCGCTTTGATTCAAGAAGCCGGAACAGAAAATCGTTCGACCTCCCATCGGTGTAAGCGCTCAGCTTTTGCACGATGAAGTTGCTCTCCGGCGCCGGTTCACCCTGACGCCAGTACCGCCACATCCCCCGGCTAAAATCTCCGACCCGGCCCACCGCTTGCGTGAAACTGTTCACAGGCACCCTCGTCGTATCCCGTTGAAGTATAAAGCTGAAATCACCACGCCACCCACCAATTTCTCCAAGTCACGAACAAACCGCGTTCCCGCCTGCGGGAACTGTCAGCCGTCAAACGACGTACCGTTTCCTATGATCGGCGTCATAGGTTCGGAGGAGTCAGAACGAAAAGGGCGCTTTGTCAAGAACTTCGGAGCGGCACTGGCCGAGTGTTTATTAGAGCCACAGTCCCCCTTCCACACACTGCCGCACGATCGGTTCGAACAGTTCCTCGAATAGCTTCGATTCCAGAAACCGTCCATGCCGGTTTTTCGAAAATGTGGAGTGATGCGGAATCTCCTGATCGAAGCCCAGACCGGTGAACCAGCGCCAGGCCAAGTGCATGCGCAGTTCTTCCACCAGTTTGCGCTCGCTGGTGATGCCATACAGATAGCCAATCAGCAGAATGCGCAGCAGCAACTCGGGATCAATCGACGGTCGGCCCGTGTCGCTGTAGCTGTCTCTCAGTCGCTCCCGCACAAACTCAAAGTTGATGTGCTTGTCGATCAGCCGCAGCAGATGGTTCTCGGGAATATCATCTTCCAGGCGGAAGTAGTAGAACAACGCTTCAGAGCGGTCGTGTTGCCCCATCATGGTCAGCAGGCCTCCGACAATCAGAATCAAACAGAGCATGTCCGAATGCTTCCTTCTAACATGCTTCTGCTGAATCTCATCCTGCTAATCGACGTGACTTTTTCAACACCCACGGGATATTTCAACAGTCGAGGTCCTTGGCGACTCGCCGCAGATCACGCCGGTTACTACTTTTAATGTGAGCGCATATTCCGCACGACAACTGGTGCGGGTGCGTTTACAGGCTACACAGGCCCACTGTGAGTTCGCCCGTCCCAAGCCGATTGCGCTTTGTAGAGAATATCTCTCAAAGCCTCTCCTAGAAGCCCGGGGCTACGGGCTCCGACTTCAGCCAACATTATTCGCTCGTCGTTGGACAGCCGCCGAACAACACGCCCGTCGTGCGTTACTATGTTATCCCCTTCAAACCGCAGCGGAGTTGATCTTTGCTCTCCGCTAAGTCCAAAGTCGTCCAGGGTGACTCCTGCTACTTCACTATCGAGCAACTTGCGAATGATATGCCCATTAGGCCCCACCAAATAGTGGCCATCTTCGAGCTTTATCCTCCCAACCATATAGCTCCTTGTCGGTCCCGACGCACAAAAGCTACTCTCTATTTTAGTCCACGATCCAAGTTGGCTTCTTCGGCGGAATACCGACTTCCTGAAAAGCCGTCAACTTCGTAATCAGCGATTTAACTCATTGACCGGCGTCGGCGCGGGATCTGGACAGAAACCAGGGTGCGCGGAGCTAAATAATACGGCCTGAATCGTCTCAGATTGTGCGGACGCCAAAAGGAGTCCATCGGCAGTGGGACTTGGAATAGTTGGCAAACCCTGACCACAACAACGTAACAGGCCAGCAGCACAGCCCAGCGCATTCGGTTCAGAAACGCGGCCATCGATATCCAATTTTACTCCAGTACGGTGCAATGGTTTACGAAATCAGGCGATAGCGCTCAGAACCCTCGACCAAGGGATGATGAGTGAAATGATTCCATAACAATGTCGGCTCCCAGGCCCGAGTAAACTTTGGAGGCGCAAACCAACCAAAGGGCTCGGAGGAAAGGAGCCGAACATGCTGATTATAGGGTGCGATTATCATCCGGGCTTCCAGCAAGTTGCTTTTGTGGACACAGACACAGGTGAGTTGGGCGAACGGCGGCTAAGTCATCGCGAAGAAGCTGAGCAGTTTTACGGTGCACTCAAGCAGCGGAGCGTGCGGGTGGGGATGGAAGCCAGCGGGCACTCGCGCTGGTTCGAGCGCATGCTGCGCGACTTGCAGTTTGAATTGTGGATCGGGGACGCGGCCGAGATCCGCACGAAACGGGTGCGCAAGCAGAAGACCGATCGACAGGATGCGCAGCTGTTGTTGAAGCTGCTGATCGAGGACCGCTTTCCGCGCATCTGGGTGCCGGATGCGGAGAATCGCGATCTGCGGCAACTGCTGTGGCATCGGCATCGTTTGGTGCAGATGCGCACGCGAGTGATGAATCAGTTGCATGTGGTCGCGCTCAACGAAGGTCTACGACGCAAGAAGGCGTTGTGGCGAGCTGCCGGCCGCAAGGAATTGGAGTCGATCGCATTGGCTCCGTGGGCCACGCACCGACGGCAGGACTTACTCGACTTACTCGATCAGCTCACCCCGAAGATCCAGGAACTGACGCGTGCGCTGGAAGAGGAAGTGGAGAAACGTCCGGTGACGCGGCGCTTGATGACGCATCCCGGAGTTGGTCCGCTGACGGCGCTGGCGTACGAGTTGGTGATTGGAACGCCGGAACGCTTTCACTGCGGGAAACAGATTGCCAGCTATGTAGGGCTGGTTCCGACGGAAGAATCCAGCGGCGATCGGCGTCGACTGGGACACATCAGTAAGCAAGGCAACGTGCTGCTGCGCTTCCTGCTGGTGGAAGCGGCGCAGGTCACAGTACGGAGCCAGCCCGAGTGGCGCAACACATTCTTCCACCTCGCCATGCGGCGAGGGCGGAAGATCGCCAAGGTAGCCATGGCCAGGAAGCTGGCGGTGCATCTGTACTGGATGTGGCGCCAGGGCCGCGATTACGGTCAGTCGCATAAGTTCGGTTCGCACGCGGGAGAGCCCGGACATCGCGATGGTGTGCAATAAATCACCGATGTAATGATTGGGCATCCCGCTCTCCTCATCGGGGAGTCTGAACAAGTAATCATGATCGCAGTTGGTGATCGAAGAGATGGCTGGGTCGGACTGAGTTCCTGACCCTGACGATTAGAAGCGAGCCTCAGGTTGGAAACGCGCAAACCCACTACGAGAGCGAAATGGCGCTCTTCTACGAGTGCAGGGAGTAGTGTACGTACATTGTGCTTGACATCGCCGACATTGTTAGAGATGGCGATGTTATGCCAACTGACGCCACACCGGGCGTAGAATCGCAATCACCATGTCAATTCACTTCAGGAGCAAGACCACCAAAGAGGAAGTAGCCGAGACGATTGAGAATTTCGTAAACGGCAGCGGTGGACCGTGGGATTGGGACGACTTCATTTCGCTGCGAATCGCCAACGAGGAACTTGAAGCAATTAGAATCGAATGCCTACGCACCCAATCCGAGTATCCGGGCGGCCCAAACCGATGGTGTAACGAGGAAGGTCTAGAAGTTCTGAGAGGCCTCGCCAAGCAGGTTCGATCCCGATGATGAGTGTAATGGGGAGTGGCTGTTGAAAAAGTCCCGTTCTCGCAAAATCGTTGAAATTTTGGGGGTAGAAAATGTCTACCAAAACGGAGATCGCCGATCGTAGGGCTTCCTATTGCAAAGTGTTTCCGACCATTTTCTGCCGAGTGAGTTTTTCAACAGCCACGGGATGTTACAACCGTTGCGCCACTAGAACTGCCCCCAACTTCGGTGAAACTGTAATAAAGTGGGCGACATGCACCCTACAATTTGGCAATCTAGGTTTCGATGGCTGCTACGTCTCGGCATTTTGTCACTGTTCGGGTCGGCCATTCTGCTCCCGCTTACACTCATGGATCGAACGGCTTCCTTACCGCTCGTCGTTACGGGGATCGTGCTTTTTCTGCCGGGAGCAGCCTACTTGATTTTGGTGACGATCTGGCACTGGAAAGAGCGTTACCGAGGGAAGCATAGTGATCTTTGGGGCGGGCTGATCCTGTTTGAGACGACCGGTTGGTTCAAACTCGTATACCTTTTTAGACACATTATCCCAGATGCTCGTGGCACGGGCAGGTACGCACGGGAAGCTGTTTGAAGCGACAACCGATGTCACTCCACCAGTTACCCCGCGTGGGTGTGCAGACTACTGCACATTGACAAATGTCCTCGTTGGGCACAAGCTTGCCCGGGTCAGAAGACTGGGGCGACCCTCATAATGTCGCCATGCCCTTAGGAGACAATATGAGAGGAGAGAGACTCATGCGAGTTCCGGTTACGGTCAAGGTTTGCGCGGTCATTCTGTTTTGCGTGGTGAGTGCGATTGTCTCTCCCGCGCAGACTTTCACTAATCTACTGAGTTTCACTGGCCCCAACGGAGCCTCTCCGGAATCCATCGTCCAGGGGCCGGACGGGAATTTGTGGGGAGCAACTGCGAATGGCGGCCTGCCGAACTGCGGCATTGTGTTCAAAATGAGTGCCGCTGGAGTTCTCACCCGTGTTGTTAGTTTCAACTGTACCAACATCAACGAGGGCCAAGGATTAATCCTTGGTACCGATGGAAATTTGTACGGCAATACTTTCTGGGGAGCTGGAAACGAGGGCACAGTATTCAGGGTAAAACCCGGGGGTGCTTTTACTGTCCTAGCAAGCTTCGACGGCAGCGACGGACAGGAACCGGTGGGAAGCCTCACGGAGGGTCCTGATGGAAACTTTTATGGAGCAACTTACAGTGGCGGATCGAACGGCTGGGGCACAATCTTCAAGGTGACTCCATCGGGCACCTTGAACGCGCTGTATAACTTCGATTTTACCAACGGTTCTCAGCCTTATGCCGGGCCGGTAGCCGGAAGGGACGGAAATCTGTATGGGACAAATTACAGTGGGGATTTCGGAGGGTGTGGCGGCGTCTTCAAGCTTACCCTCAAGGGAGCAATCACGGTACTCCACTCGTTTAACTGTACGTCAGATGGCTCGGCGCCTGTGGTGAGCCTAGCCCAAGGAACAGACGGCAACTTCTATGGCACTGCAATCAATGGTGGGTCTAGCAATGGTGGCACAGTTTTCAAAATCACGCCGAGCGGGGCCTTTACCGTTCTGCACAGTTTTGCTGGACCTGAAGGACAGAACCCTGCGAGTGCCCTAATCCAAGCGACTGACGGGAATTTCTATGGCACCACCGCCTCTGGCGGGGCCAACGGAGCTGGTACAGTTTTCAAAATGACCGCAACGGGAGTGCTGACCGACCTGCACGATTTTGATGGCACTGATGGGGCGCAGCCTATCGGGTTGGTCCAAGACACAAACGGAACAATTTACGGCATCGCCGCCGGTGGTGGGACGTCGGGTGAAGGCACGATCTTCAGTTTGGCGGTTGGCCTCGGACCGTTCGTGAAAACACTGCCCACTATTGGTAAGGTGGGAACAAACGTAATCATCATTGGAACGAATCTGAAGGGAGCAACTAGCGTCTCCTTTAATGGCGTAGCGGCTACGTTCACCGTGGTCTCAAGTTCCGAAATCACTGCCACAGTTCCAACCGGTGCAACCACTGGCAAGGTCCAGGTGAAAACACCCAACCGCACACTTTCCAGTAACGTAAGCTTTCGGGTCACGAAGTGATGCTTTCAAAACTGCTTTCTCCAATCGGGTTTCCGTGAAATGTCTGGGAGTGCTGCCGGAAGAAGTCACGGCTGTGCGGATTCATGAATCCGGAGCGCCTACGCTTCGGCGGCCTCCACGTTCTATGTGTGCTATCGCGACATGTTTCCTACATATCTATAATGAGCTTAGACAAACAGGCAACCGCGGCAGAAGTCGAAGTTATTTGTTTCTAGCGGCGGAGAATCGGGATTCTGTCGTCTTCAGGTATAGAAGACAATGCCCGATCAGGATTTTTTCTGATTTGGGCGATTGAGCGACTCAATTGGTCGAGTACAGGAGCGTTTCATCCGCAATCCGGCAGTACCATCCTCCTTCCCCGCTGACTGCATACACGCAGTAGAAGCGATTAGCCACGCACTCTGGGCAACCGACTCCGATACCTGTGAGATTGATCTCAGGCTTCTGTGGAGCGGCGCTTTGCCCGAAGACAAAATCGCCGGTCCCGACCGACATTAGGACGCAGAGAGCTGTCAACATCTGTTGAGCGCTCATTCAACGGATTTTCGCTGATGTTGCTGAACTGTACAAGGTAACTGTCGTTAACAGCGTGGGTGTTGAAAAACCCTCTGATTGGACCGATCTAGTGCGACCTGGTCCGGTGATGCGAGTTGTTTTTCTCTTAAGTGGTGACAGTTAGCGGTTCGGTTGGTTGGCTGAGGAAGCGCACAAGTCGCTTGATGTTCTGGGCCACCGCTGCCAGGAAGAACTGCTCTGGAACGAACTTCATGCGCCGTAAGCGCAAGCGTCGCAGCCCGATCTGATTCTTGAGTTCCGCAAACAAGGCTTCCACTTTCTTTCTTTGCCGCTGGGCCTGGGCGAACGCGGGTGTATTCACCAACTCCCGTGCTCGTTGTCGGGCCGATTCGTGGATGTGAATGGCCAGATATTTATATCGTCCACTCGTGCATTCTGCTTTTTGAGGGCATGCTCCGCAGCGTTTGGCGCTGCCGATATAAGCATGGGCGCGATTGTGAACGTTCAAGCCGACATAGTTCAGTTGCTCTCCGACAGGACAACGGTAGCTGTTGCTCTCGGGTTGATAAGTAAATCGCTCCGGGCCATAGCCGGGATTGTTCTTTCGCAAGGCATTGTCTCGCGTGCGCATGTAAGGCGTGATGCTCCGATCCGCCAACCATTGCAGGAACTCCCCGTTCCCGTAGGTCGTGGCGGCCACTACCGATTCTGGCTCTCGTCCTTGCCATTGCGTGAAGCGAGTGAGCATGTCTTGCGCGGCCACCGTCTCCTGACTCATCCGGGCCGCCGTCGCTTGTACTCCCACGATCACCCTCGCTTCCCACAGCGATGCACAGCTTTTTCCGCTTTGCCACAGACAATCAACAGTCTGCTCCGCCTTTTCCATTGCGCCTACGATGACTCCCCATCAAACTCCTCTGAGTCGACCATTGTGCGAACTCCCCACTCTCGCAAACGTCGCTTTCCGCCCCTCGCCCGCTCGCGAGGAAACAGAATTCATCAACTCTTCACACTCCCGAGTTTCCCACATGTGGAAAACCGGGACCCAACCCCGCACCTAGCCCGTCATTGCTAGGGATACAACATATGGTGTTTCCCTCTTGACAGGTACAATGGACGGGAGTAACTTTGCAATCCCAAGCAGTAAATTTCGCCTCACGGGAATGGGGCGAAACACCGTAAAAGTGCTGTTAGCAAACGCTGCGTCGGCCCCAGGCCAGAGGTGACTTGGCGCTGCCGCTGCCAAAAACGGGGCGCCCGGCCCGTAGGATCCGTAAGCCCGGCGCCCGCAACCTTAACCCTGTGGAAAAGGCCTTGAGCCTTCCGGAAGCCAGACAGCGGAAGCCGGAAGCCGAGTAGAGTGCGGTGGCCGTCCCCGTCCTCCCCCGGGGTACGACAACAACGAGATCAGTACGCTGTAACACCTGCCCGATGGCAGAAGAGGAAAGGTGTCATCCCGAGCAAGCGCTTTTTGCGTAGCGAGGGATCTGGGTGAGCCGCACGAAGCATCGCGTTCTGTGCGATGCGAGAATTGCGCGTTTGGCTCGCTTCCTCATCGGGTGGCAGGACCTAGGAGCCCAAGGAATGGAAGGTTTAACTCGCCTCGTCACTGAATCTTTAGCGCGCCACGGTTTCGATCGTCCTGTGGATTACCGCCGCCTTCACTGGTCGCGCTGGTTCCGTTGCGAGTCCCATCACAGCCTCCTGCTGGTTCCCAGCAAACCCGGCGTCTTCGCGCTGGCCGAAGAAATCATCGACTTCGGAACTTCTGACGTAGAGACCCTGAGCTCTGAACACCCGGAAGCCGAAAGCCCGAAGCCGGAACGCCGCCGCATGCTCGCCGTCACCCAGTTCTTCGACGACGACGACATGGCCTTCGTCCTCGACCGCATGCTGTCGCGCCACAATCCCATGCGCGCCCGCCTCGTCTCCGGACGCTTCTTCGTCCGCTTCGTCGTAATCGAGGAGCAATCCCAGCGCCGCTCCATCTGCAACGCGCTGAATCAATGGATCGCATCCTCCGCCGAAAAAGCCAGCGGCATTGGCGCCCATTTCGCCAGTTCCCTCGAGCTCACCCCGGCGACGGAATACATCCCCGAACCCAACGACGCCCAGGGATTGTTGTTCGGTGATGCGCGCGTTCCCGACTCACCCACGACTGTGATCACCGCTACCGGCCACGCAGTACAAAATGTGGCGAGGGTGCCCTCGCCCGCGACTGCCGGAAGCGACACAAACTCCATCGGGGAAGCCCGCACCAAGCCTACCCCGCTAGCAACGGCCTCGCAGCTCGATTCCGGCGCCGCCACCAACATTCACTGTCCGTCCCCATTCCCCTCCGGTTTCTAACCGAGGGCATGGGCCAGGCGCAGCGTAAAAAGCGCAGCGCCAGAATTTTGTCGCGTTAGGTTTTTGTCCCGTTAGGGACAGGTGAAAATAGCCCGGCGTTTTAACGCTGGGTCAGTCACGAAAGAACGGCCCGCGTCCCATAGAGCCTGCCCTGAGACGGCAGTCGAAGGGGACGACTGAAACGCAACGAGAAGCTGGAGAATGGCACGAGTCCCCTGAGCGAAGTCGAAGGTGGACGGCACCCCAATGCATCGTGCGCAAAACAAGCAGCAACGTGGAAGAGCGGTGCTTTAGCGCCGCGTCCCGCGCCCAAGAGAAAATCCGGGCTTTAGCCCGGTGGTTCCAAAACGGTCTTTAACATCGCAATCCCCGATTCCCCCGCCCGCTGGCCGGACGCCTGAATCGGCGCACCACGCATAGAATCTAATTATTGGAGAGCCCAGCATGGCAGAATTGAAAACCGCTTCCCCCGCAACCGCCACCTCGAACCCGACGATCTCGAAGAAGAAAGCTCCCGGCCTCTCCTTCAGCCGCCTCTTCACCAAGCCCGGCGTCTCGCCCTATGACGAAGTCGAATGGGACCTTCGCCTCGCTCAGATCACCGATGCCCAGGGCAACGTGATCTTCGAGCAGAAGGACGTTGAAGTTCCCAAAGATTGGTCCATGACTGCCACCAACATCGTGGCCTCGAAATATTTGCACGGCAAGACCGGCACTCCCGAGCGCGAGACTGGAGTTCGCCAGCTCGTCGGCCGCGTCTCTGAGACTATCCGCGACTGGGGAATGGCCCAGGGCTACTTCCGCACTCCCGAAGACGGCGCCACCTTCCACGACGAACTCGTCCACATCCTCGTCCGTCAATACGCGGCCTTTAACTCGCCCGTCTGGTTCAACGTCGGATGCGACCGCATCGAGCCCAACTCCGACGGACGCAACTGGCACTGGAACCCGCAGACCCAGCAGGTCGAATTCGGCGTCACCGGATACTCCAAGCCGCAGTGCTCGGCCTGCTTCATCAACTCGGTGAAAGATTCGCTCGACTCCATCCTCACTCTGGCAAAGACCGAAGGCATGCTCTTCAAGTGGGGCAGCGGCACCGGCACCAATCTCTCGCCTCTGCGCGGATCCGCCGAAACTCTCTCCGGCGGCGGCACCGCCAGCGGTCCGCTCAGCTTCATGAAGGGATTCGACGCCTTCGCCGGCGTCATCAAGTCCGGCGGCAAGACTCGCCGCGCTGCCAAGATGGTCATCCTCAACGTCGACCATCCCGACATCATCGACTTCGTCGAGTGCAAAATGAAAGAGGAAGCCAAGGCCCACGCTTTGGTCGCGCAAGGATACGACGGCTCGCATCCCGACTCCGACGCCTACTCGAGCATCTTCTTCCAGAATGCCAACAACAGCGTCCGCGTCACCGACGACTTCATGTACGCCGTCGTTCGCGACACCGACTTCTCCACCAAAGCCGTCCAAGACGGTTCGGTCATCAAGACCTACAAAGCCAAAGACCTTCTGAAGAAAATCTCCGAGGCTACCTGGCACTGCGGCGATCCCGGGATGCAATACGACACCACGGTCAACCGCTGGCACACTTCGAAGAACACGGCCCGCATCAACGCCTCGAACCCCTGCAGCGAATACATGTTCCTCGACGACTCGGCCTGCAATCTCGCGAGTCTCAACCTTCTGAAGTTCGCACCCAACGGCACCTTCGATGTGAACGCGTATCGTCACGCCGTCGACGTCCTGATCACCGCGCAGGAAATTCTCGTCGACAACGCCGGATATCCCACCGAAGCGATCATGAAGAATTCGCACGACTATCGCCCGTTGGGACTCGGCTACGCCAACCTAGGCGCACTGCTGATGGCCGCTGGCTTGCCCTACGACTCCGACGCCGGCCGCGACTACGCGAGCTGTGTCACCGCCATCATGTGCGGCGAAGCCTATCTGCAATCCAGTCGCATCGCCGAACAATGCGAGCCGCTAACTCCGTCCACCGAAACCGTTCAAACCCGCCTCGGCGTAACCGCCGCCGCCGACATGCCCGGCAGCGCCTGCCCCGGCTGGTACGTCAACCGCGAACCATTCCTCGACGTAATCCGCATGCACCGCGCGTCCGTGAATGGAATCAATAAAAACAACGTCCCCGCGAGCATCTTCGAATCCAGCAAACAATGCTGGGACGAAGCCCTAGCCCACGGCGAAAAACACGGCTACCGCAACAGCCAAGTAACCGTCTTAGCCCCCACCGGAACCATCGGTTTCATGATGGACTGCGACACAACCGGCATCGAGCCGGATTTGGCGCTGATTAAGTACAAGAAGCTGGTCGGCGGAGGCATGATTAAGATCGTTAACAACACGGTGCCCACCGCGCTGTTCAAGCTTGGGTACAACCACGATCAGGCGGATGCGATTGTTAGTTATATCGACGCCACGGGGACGATCGAGGGGGCACCGCACATTAAAGACGAGCATCTGGCGGTGTTTGATTGCTCGTTCAAACCGGCCAAGGGAACTCGGTCGATTGCTTACATGGGGCATCTGCGGATGATGGCTGCGGCTCAGCCATTTATCTCGGGAGCTATATCGAAGACGGTCAATCTTCCGGAGAACGCTTCGGTGGAAGACATCATGGAAGCTTACCTTCAGGCCTGGAAGTTGGGGCTGAAGGCGGTGGCTGTTTATCGCGACGGGTGCAAGAAGTCGCAGCCGCTCTCGGCCGCCGGCACCAAGACCGCGAACTCGACCAAGGACGACGCTCGCATCGCGGCCGCGGCGCAGCACGTCGAGGAAGAGGACATGAACGCTCCTCCGCGCGCGGTGCGCCACCGCCTGCAGGAAGAGCGCGCCTCGATCACGCACAAGTTCAAGATCGGAGACCACGAGGGCTACATCACTGTCGGTCTCTATCCCAATGGCGAGCCCGGGGAACTGTTCATCACCATGGCCAAAGAAGGATCGACGGTCAGCGGCTTGATGGACAGCTTTGCTCTGACCGCCTCCATCGCGCTGCAGCACGGCGTGCCGTTGCGCCTGCTCTGCGAAAAATTTGCCCACACGCGCTTCGAGCCCAGCGGCTGGAGCGGCAATCCGGACATCGGCTACGCCAAGTCGGTGATGGACTACATCTTCCGCTGGCTCCAGTTGCGGTTCCTGACCGGCCAGCAGCAGATGCTGTTCGAAAGTTTCAGACCTCGGACCGCAGCCCTCGGACCGCAGACAGAAAGCGTAGGAGAGGTGAATAGCACGAGCACAAATCCGGAAGCCAGAAGCCGAAAGCCGGAAGCCGGGCCAGTCCACGCCGCCGACGCGCTCTCAAGCCTGATCGACCTGGGCGACGCGCCGAGCTGCAGCTTCTGCGGCAGCATCATGACCAGAAACGGCAGCTGCTACCGCTGCGGAAGTTGCGGAAGCACGAGCGGATGCAGTTAGAAGTCGATAGAACCTACTTGAAGGGGCACCGCAGACGCGGTGCCCCTTTATGTTTTTTGGAGTGAACGAAATGAGTGCCGCCGATTGCCACCAAAAGGGGGGATCCAGCAACAAAGTCCGGATTGCAAATGCCTGCATATTGACGGCATCAGCTAACTGGGGGATACTCCCTTGGCCGCGGTTGTGTACGTTTGATGGCCTGAAATGAGACCGCGCTCGCAAAAGCTTCTCAGCACTTTCATCGCCCCCAAATGGAGATTGTCATGGCCCGATTTAAGTTTCTTTTGCTTGCCTTCCTTTGCACCGCGGGAATCGGCCTCGCGCACGCCGTTATCAACGTTCCGGCAGACCAGCCTACGATTCAAGCTGGTATTGATGCCGCTGCGAACGGCGAGATCGTGCTGGTGGCACCAGGTACGTACGTGGAGCACATCGATTTCCATGGAAAAGCAGTCGTTGTGACCAGCTCAGGTGGGGCGGCAGTTACCGTGATTGATGGGGGAGGATCGGGCGTGGTGGTAAATTTTGACAGCGGCGAGACCAACGCCTCTCAGCTGAACGGCTTCACGATTCAGAATGGCAGCGGTTCGAGCGGAGGAGGTATCGCGATCAACTTCTCCGCGCCGGTGATCCGCAATAACCGAATCATCAACAATTTCGCTGCAATTGGGGGCGGCATGTACGTGGGCGGTCTTCCGAATAGTGGCTTCGCCAAAATCGTCCACAACGTATTTACCGGAAATACAGCCAGCGAATTCGGAGGTGCGATTACCTTTTTTGCGGCAGGCGGCCCGCTCTTTGAGAACAACCTAGTTCACGGGAACAACGGCGGCGCCGAGGGCGGCGCAATCTGGGTGGTGAATGAGGCGGACGAGATCATAGTGCAAAACGTGATGTATGGAGACATCGCATCATCGGGAACGGAAATTTACAGCTTAGTTCCCCAAAGCACGACAGGGTTTCGGCTGATCAACAACACAATCGTGAGCACGAATGTGAATGCGGATGCGGCTGTCGTCGCGGATGGATTCAATACGAACGCCGAAATCATCAACAACCTAATTGTTGCGCCGGGGAGCGAGAGCGCCCTGATCTGCAATCCCATCTACACGGATGGTCCACCGGTTGTTCAGTTCAACGATGCGTTTAGTGCGACCGGAACATCATACGGGGGAATGTGCACCGGGTTTTCCGGAACGAATGGGAATATTTCCGCCAATCCGGAGTTCGCCAGCCGATCCAACTTTCAGCTCCAGACGGGATCTCCCGCAATCGATCATGGAACAAATTCCGCACCGAATCTCCCCACCACGGACTTTGCCAACAAGACGAGGATTGTAGGCGGAAGAATCGATATGGGTGCATTCGAACATCAGTAAGCGAGAGCGCGGGGACGCGTTGGGATAGCGTCCACGTTCGCCTAGGCCCACCCTCCCGCACAAAACGCGGGAAGGATGGGGCGACCGAATCGTTCAAGTTCATGAAAGGATGGGCCAGCCCCCATCCACATTCTGAATTATCCCTTTACTAGGGTCGGGCCTCCCTGCCGGTTGAAGCCGTGCCGTTGCCGGTCGGAATCCAGCGGCAAGATCAAACCCAGCGTCAAAATCAAGATCAAGTTTAACGGCGACGGACAGGAGCGTCCGTTGTACGTGGTCCGTGGGCGGGAGGGGAACAGCAGGTTCCTCCTCCCTCGCTTCGCTCGCGTGTCGGAATGACAAGGGTTTGGTGATGATTTTAAAGGAAGTCAAAACCAGCGCCGCCAACTGCATCGTACCCACCCTTCGCAAAGTGCGCGAAGAGTGGGGCACCTATTTTTATGTTTGTGTCCGCGATTTGAAAGCCTGGGCCAACCGCCCGAGGAGAACGGTTCACGGGGGCTAAAGCCCGTCGCCACTGCATCCTCGACGCGGCGCTCAAAGCGCCGCTCTTCCACGGCGACGCATGCGGCGTTGAAGTACCTCTTTCTTCACGGTCGTGCCGACGGCCGGCAGGATCGAGCATCGTCGGGCATAGTTCTTCAGCGCCCGGAACCCCGTCGTTCATGGGAAATACACTCGCCTCGAGCCGTGCCGCCGATAATCCCGTGGAAGAGCGGCCCTTCCAGGGCCGCGTTATGCGCAGAGAAGAAGACCCGGCCTTTAGGCCCCGTGTACCGTTTTGGAATTCTCGACAGCGAATTGTGACATCTCTCACAGACAACACTCTCGCATCGCCATGACTATCGCGAAATGGACTCTGAACGTGTCTTCTTCGTCACTACTGTCACAATTCAACGCATTCCCATCTTCCGACAGGAGACAGCCGCCAAACTCCTGATCGATACGTTCGCGCACTATCGTGACGTGGGAAAATTCCGCTGCATGAATTTGTCATCATGCCCGATCACATTCACCTGCTTCTCACACCCGCGCCGGAAGTGTCCCTAGAACGCGCCATGCAATTCATCAAAGGGGGATATTCGTATCGCCTGAAGCAGCGCGGCCCGGTGTGGCAGCCAAGCTTCACGAATCATCGCGTTCGCGATTTCGAAGATTATGAGAATCATCGGGAATACATCCGGATGAATCCTGTGCGAGGGCGTTTGGCGAAGCGAGCGGAGGAGTATCCGTATTCGTCTGCGGCGGGGATCATGCGGCTCGACCCGGTGCCACAGGGGCTAAAGCCCCGTCGTTATGAGGAAGCCCTATCGCGGCCCTGAAGGGCCGCTCTTCCACGGTGACGCTTGCGGCATGGGCGTGCGCAGGTCGCCTGTTTTCGGCGGGATAGGAAAAAGGGAAACCTTTGACCCGAGTCCTAGAGGTGCCGATCTTCCACTACATGACCTCGATAATCCCGTGGAAGAGCGGCCCTTCCAGGGCCGCGTTGTGAGCAGAGAAGAAAATGCGGCCTTCAGGCTCCGTGTACCGTTTACGGTCATCCACAAAATATTTCTTCACTTGTGACATCTGACCTTGCCGTCCACAGGCAAAATGTCCGATCATCGCCATGCCGAGAGCGGTAGGCAGGGATTCTCAGGTCACCCGCTAACTCCTTATTCCGCAATATTTTGCGAATAAGTTCAAGTGGCTCAAGATTTTACGGGGAATCAACCCCGTCAGAATCCAATAAGTTCTTTGAAAACAATATTTTAGGACAGGTCGCTAGAAAAAAATTAGCACCCGGCAGCCATACTAACTTCATTATTATCAATATTTTGCCCGCAAAATATTGAGCCACATAGACTTTTCGACGCTTTCTCGCTAAATCAATGATTCCATTGGATCGAGCCTGAGGGTGGTGGGCCGCTACGCGAAGGTCAAGTCAGAGGCGGCGGAGAGGATTGTCCGGTCGACATGGACTCTTCGGGCGCGACGGTCCACGGGCATTCTCCACAGGTGCATGGCGGCGTAGGCGCGCCAGGGGCGCCACGGTTCGGCACGGTGCTCGACCTCTCGCGGGTTGGTGAGGGAGAGGGCGCGCATCAGGCCGAGGTCGCTGGAGGGAAAGGCGTCGGGCTCGCCGAGGGCTCGCATGGCGACGTATTCGGCGGTCCAGCGGCCGATGCCGGGAATTTCGCAGAGGCGATGGAGGAAGGCGTCGGAGTCAACGATGCCTTCGAATTTGATTTCTCCGGTGGAGACAGCGCGGGCGAGGGCGCGGATGGTTTCGGCGCGGGCTCCGGTGAGTCCGATGGAGGCGAGGTTCGCCGTCGCGAGAGTTTCGGGAGTGGGAAAGAGGCGAGTGAGTCCAGCGGGGCCGGAAAAGGGCTTGCCGAAGGCAGCGGTCATGCGTCCGGCGAGCGCGGTGGCACCTTTCACGGTGACTTGCTGACCGAGAATGGCGCGGACGGCGAGTTCGAATCCGCTCCAGCAGCCGGGGACGCGGAGTCCGGCGTTGGCTTGGACACTGGCGGCGAGGGCGGGATCGCTGCGCAGAGATTTCACGATCGTGGACCAGTCGGCGTTGAGATCGAACATGGCGCGAATTCGTTCGACGATGTAGAAGAGCGAAGGCGGGTCGGCGAATTCGATGCGGACTTGAAGCGCGTCGCGGGAGTCATCGAGCGAGACTGAGAAGTGTCCGTGAAAATTTTTCACGGCAATGGTGCGGCTGTAGGTGGAGGCCTCGACCTTCTCGACTCCGGGAGTGGCGCGAGGGGCAAGGAAATCGAGCATGCCCTGCCAGTGGTAGGGCGGGCGAAAATTCAGGTGGAAGAGATATTGATTGCCGGATTGCGTGGGCATTTTTCCGGCGAGGCGGCGAATCTGCGTGGGGGTTCGGTGATAGACCTTATGAATGCCGGCGTTGAAGCGGCGCACGCAGCCGAATCCGGCGGCGACGGCGACCTGGCTCATGGGGAGTTTGGTCTCATCGATCAACTTCTTGGCGAAGTGCAGCCGGCGCGTCTGCGCGACCGCGAGCGGCGTGGCGCCGAGATGGTGCACAAAGAGGCGACGAAGATGGCGGGAGCCTACGCCGAGACGGTCCGCGAGAAACTCGACGCCTCCGTTTTCGAGGCCGCTTTCGCTGATGAGACGCAGAGCGCGTGAAACCGTGTTGGAGGTGCCGAGCCAGGCGGGGGTTCCGGGAGAGCTTTCAGGGCGGCATCGCAGGCAGGGACGGAATCCGGCTTCAGCAGCGGCGGCGGCGCTCGGGAAGTAGCGGACGTTCTTTTCTTTTGCGGTAGGAGCGGGGCAAATCGGACGGCAGTAGACGCGGCTGCCGATGACGCCGATGTAGAACTTGCCATCGAAGCGCGGATCGCGGGAGAGGCGTGCGCGGTTACATACCTGCCAGTCGAGATTCATATTCTGCCTGCTGCGCGGATCACAGCTTGCTTATGATAGTCGACCGAGGCGTGCCATGTAGACGTTTTCGGACATCGATGGAGGTTCGAGTTTGATGGCGGAGAGCGAGGTCCGTAAACGTCCAGTAGCGGAGGGAGCGATGTCCGGGAACGTCCAACCGGTTTGCATCTCATTCGCTAAGGTTCGGAGCACGCGCCTGTGGCGCGAAACGATTTCATGGTTGGGGCGTCATGACTACGCGGATTCGACATTGTATTGAGTGTCCCAAATGCTGCACGCGTTATCTGATTGGGTTCAGTCCGTATCCGAATGGATCGTATCTGGCGCCGGTCGCCGACGGAATGTGGGACGGATGGACGCTGTATTGTTCCTGCGGCTCGCCACATAGTTCGAGCCGCTGGAGCGGAGACGAACTGAAACCATATTGGGTGTCGAACACGGCGCACGTTCGGGGGTATGGGCCGCCGGAGGAGATCGTGGCGATGCGACCGAGGTAGTACTTCACATTCATCAGAACGCGCCCAGCCTTGTTTTCGTCTCTGAACGACTCTGCGTTGACCGCATTCACCCGGAGGATTGTGTATGCTGAGTCCTGCCCGGCGCGGAGATCACCATCGACGCAACTACTGTGCATGTTCTAGCCATCGTGTTTGTCGCCACGCTGATTCGATCGGCGTTTGGGTTTGGGGAAGCGCTGGTCGCGGTTCCGCTGCTCGCGTTTAGCATCCCGCTCGGAGTGGCCGCGCCACTGGCTGTGTTGGTGTCGATTACGGTGGCGGGCATTGTTGTGGTTCAGGACTGGAAGAAAATTCACTTGCCCAGCACGGGATGGCTCGTGTTCTCAAGCCTTTTTGGAATTCCTTTGGGGTTGCTGCTTTTGACGAGCAGTCATCAGAGCATGGTGAAGGGCGCGCTGGCGGTCATCATCATGATGTTCTCGGCGTATTCGCTGATCGGGCGCACACCGCTCGAATTGCAACGCGATAGCCGGGGATGGCTGGTGATGTGCGGATTCTGCGCCGGGGTGCTGGGTGGAGCGTATGGAATGAACGGGCCGCCGCTCGTGGTGTATGGCGCCATGCGTCGGTGGACAGCGCAGCAGTTTCGAGCGACGCTGCAGGGATATTTTCTACCCGCCAGCATCATCGGGATGGCAGGGTACTGGGTGGCTGGACTGTGGACGCATGCGGTCACCCACTATTATCTGCTGTCGTTACCGCTTACGGTGTCGGGGGTGTTCGTCGGGAGATGGATCAATCATCGGCTGCACGGTGAGGTTTTCTTTAAGTACCTGTACGTTGGGCTGGCGGGGATTGGGGCGTTGTTGTTGGTGCAGGCGATTACGGGACGGCTGTGAGGTTCGTCTCGGTGCGGCATTCGTACAAGTCAAAATCCCCACTTTGTTGAGATTTCAAACTGAGTTTCTTTCGCCCCGCTGGGGCTTGGTCCATGTTTTAACTCTCACCCGCGGCTTGCGCCGTGGGCTGCATTCTTTCGCCGCTTCGCGGCTGGAGACTGCTTGCTGCCCGGTTGCTTGTCTCCCTGCTGTTTCTGCTCGGCGATTTTCTTCCCGATCCTAGTTTCGGTTTTCTCCCCAAATACCCTGGCGAAAATCTTGTCGACGTTTTTCAGTTGGCGGTCGAGGTCGAAGGCGTATTCGATCTGCTTGCGCGGGACTTTGGCGGTGATGTCTTCGTCAGCGAGGATCAACTGGTGGAAGTCGAGGCCTTCGTTCCAGGCGCGCATGGCGTGGGATTGGACGGCGCGGTAGGCCTCTTCGCGGCTGACGCCGTGTTCGACCAGGTCGAGCAGGAGTTGTCCGCTGAAGATGAGGCCGTGCGTGCTTTCGAGATTGGCGCGCATGCGTTCGGGATAGACGAACATGGTGTCGATGACGTTAGTGGTTTTCGTGAGCAGGTAGTCGGTGAGCGTAGTTGAGTCGGGGAGGATCACGCGTTCGACGGAGGAGTGCGAGATGTCGCGCTCGTGCCAGAGGGCGACGTTTTCGAGTCCGGCTTGCGAGTTGCTGCGGACGACGCGGGCGAGGCCGCTGATCTGCTCAAGCGTTACGGGATTGCGTTTGTGCGGCATGGCGGAGGATCCCTTTTGCTTTTCGCTGAAGAACTCCTCGGCCTCGCGAACTTCGGTGCGCTGCAGGTGGCGAATCTCGGTGGCGATCTTGTCTAGTGTGGAAGCGATGACGGCCAGCGTGCCGAGGTAGTGGGCGTGGCGGTCGCGCTGGATGACTTGCGATGAGACGGCGGCGGCTTTGAGTCCGAGGCGGGCGCAGATTTTTTCTTCGAGCTCGGGAGTGAGGTGGGCGAAGATTCCGACGGCACCGGAGAACTTCCCTACCCGCATGTCTTCGGCGGCGGCGAGGAAGCGGGCGACATTGCGTTGCGTTTCGGAATACCAGTTGGCAAGTTTGAATCCGAAGGTGATGGGCTCGGCGTGGATGCCGTGGGTGCGTCCGACCATGGGAGTGTCTTTGAACTCCCAGGCGCGGCGCTCTAAGACTTCGGAGAGGCGTTGAAGATCTTGCGCGATGACTTCGGACGACTGGTGGATGAGGAGGGCCTGCGCGGTGTCGACGACGTCGTTGGAGGTGAGTCCGTAGTGGAACCAGCGGGCGTGGGGGCCGACGATTTCAGCGACGGCGGTGGTGAAGGCGATGACGTCGTGGCGAACCTCGGCTTCGATCTCGTGGATGCGCTCGACCCGGAAGTCGGCGCGCTCTTTGATGGCTTTGGCGGAGTCTTTGGGGACGAGTCCGGCTTCGGCGAGGGTCTCGGTGGCGGCGACTTCGACGGCCAGCCAGGTGCGGAAGCGGTTTTCGTCGCTCCAGATGCGAGCCATCTCGGGACGAGTGTAGCGAGGGATCACAGGGACTCCTTCGTGTCAGGTGGACTAAGGATTCTAAATGTGCAGGGGCAGAATGGGCTAGGGCTTCAGGGCCTTAATCGCAAAGGGCACCGAGGCCGACAGAGGAAAATCCCCGCTTCTCTAGCGGCGGACGCGCGAGAAGTGGGGATCCACGATCGCCCCCCGGGGATCGTGGCGGTGACAGCAATTATGTCATTTTATATCGTTTCACGATATACTAAAGCCATAGAACATCGCGGCACGATACAATCGGCGGAATGAAGAGGCTCACCCTGTCGGACTATGAAGCCCTGGCCGAGTTTCGGTACCAGATTCGAAAATTTTTGCACTTCAGCGAGCAGGCCGTACAGACGGCCGGGCTGGAGCGAGGGCAGTACCAACTCATGCTGGCGATCAAGGGGATCCCGGAGGGGGTGCGGCCGCGGATTCGAGAGCTGGCCGACCGGATGCAGATTCAGCATCACAGCACGGTGGAATTGATCAACCGGCTGGAAGCGGGCGGGTACGTGAGGCGGGAAAGAGCGCAGGATGACCGGCGCGAGGTGCTCCTGGAGCTGACTGCAAAGGGTGAGCGCGTGCTGGGCGAACTTGCGTTGCATCATCACGAACAATTGCAGAGTGCGGCGCCGAGTTTGGTGTCGGCCTTGCGGCGGTTAATGGCAGGTGAGAAGGACTCGGCGCGGAAACATGGTGCGACGAATCATGGTGCGGCGAATCAAGAGTGATCTGTCCTGACGACACCTTTAACCACAGAGAACACTGGGCAGCACTGAGGACATTGGGAAGGAAAAGCTTTTGACCGCTAAGGTCGCAAAGGAATCGCTAAGGACGCTAAGAAAGGACTGACGCGGGGGGCTTTGGGGATTTTGCACGAAGTTGAGGAAGCCACAAGTTCGTCACTATCACATATGGGAATACCGAACGGCGCACAGAACGGCATGAATTCTAAGGACGGTGCGCAACGCAATTCAAACCCCTCACCGCCGGCGCAGTTTCGCATTGTGCTGGTCTCGTTTCTGGCCGCCGCAATTGGGCTGGTGGCCGGGCTTGTGGCGTATGTGCTCTACAAGCTAATCGGGCTGTTTACAAACCTCTTTTTCTTCCACCGCTGGGCAGCAGATTTCACGAGCGTGAGGTACCACCATCTTGGGCCCTGGGTCATTCTAGTTCCCGTGATTGGCGGGCTTATCGTTGGCGTGATGGCGAAGTACGGGACGTCGAAGATCAAGGGGCACGGCATCCCGGAGGCGATGGAAGCGGTGTTGACGAACCGCAGCCGGATTGCGCCACGGGTGGCGCTGCTCAAGCCGATTTCGGCGGCGATCGCGATTGGAACCGGCGGACCGTTTGGCGCGGAAGGCCCGATCATTCAGACCGGAGGCGCGATCGGGTCGCTCGTGGGGCAGGTGCTGCATACAACGGCGGTCGAACGGAAAGTGCTGCTGGCATGCGGCGCGGCGGCTGGAATGTCGGCGACGTTCAACACTCCGATTGCGGGAGTGATTCTTGCCATTGAGTTGCTGCTGTTTGAATTCAAGTCGCGTTCGTTCATTCCGCTGGTTATAGCCAGCACGCTGGCGACGGCGGTTCACATGCAATTGTTGGGGCCGGGGCCGATGTTTGCGGTTTCGGCGATGGATTTCGGAATTCCGCATGCGCTGCCGTTTTACCTGGTGCTGGGTCCGATCTGCGGGCTAGCGGCGGTGGGATTGAGCAAGGCGCTGTATTGGGTGGAGGATTCATTCGAAAAACTTCCGGTCGATGAACTCTGGTGGCCAGCCATCGGGGCACTGGCGTTAGGCATCATTGGTTTCTTTGTGCCACGCGTGTTTGGCGTGGGATATGACACGATCGGCGACATTCTGAACGGGCAGCTGGCGTGGAAGATTCTGCTGGTGGTGATGGCGGCGAAATTTGCGGCGCTGGTGATCTCGCTGGGATCGGGAACATCGGGCGGGCTGCTGGCTCCGACGTTCATGTGGAGCGCTGCGATGGGCGGACTGTTCGCGATGGTGGCGAACCATGTTTTTCCGGCGGCGCACCTTTCTCCGGGAGCGTTCGCACTGGTGGCGATGGGAGCGGTATTCGGGGCAGCGTCGCGAGCGGCGTTTTCATTCATTATTTTTGCATTTGAGATTACGCGAGATTACAACTCGGTGTTGCCGCTCATGCTGGTAGTTGTCTTGGCCGATGGGGTCGCGATGCTGTTTATGCCCAACAGTTCGATTATGACGGAGAAACTGGCGCGGCGGGGACTACGCGTGCACCAGGACTACGAAGCGGACGCGCTGACGCAGGCCAATGTAGCGGAAACGATGGAGCAGGAGGCTCCGACTATTCCAGCGGATACGAAGGTCGGAGAACTGGCGGAGCGGATTGCGCGGCATGATCCGGCAGTGGCTCGCCATCAGGCGCTGCTGATTCTGGATGACAAAGGCAAACTCGTGGGAATTGTGACCCGTGGCGACATTTTGCGTGCGCTGGACAAAGATCCTTCGGGTGCTCTCACGGTACAGGAGGCGGGCAAGACGCACCTCGTGGTGACGTATCCGGATGAACTCGTGTCTGAGGCGGCCGCGAAGTTGTTGCGCTTCGACATTGGTCGATTGCCGGTAGTGGATCGCGCCGATGAGCGCAAGGTGGTGGGATATCTGGGACGGTCGGCTATTCTTGCGGCTCGGCTGCGGCGGTTCAATGCTGAGCACGTGTTAGAGGCGGGATGGATTAAGGGATTCTCCCGCACCTCGAACTAATTCCCGTCGAGCTAGTTCCCTCTTTTCACAACAGTCTGGGATACTTGAGCAGCGGGCTCAGACTTGGGGAGGTCTCCGTGTTCAAGAAAAAAGCCATTATCGCTGGGAGTGTGGTGCTGCTCGGAATTGCGATCAGCCTGGCTTCGCAGACCGGGATGTCATCGGACCAGGGGCAGGTTTTGGCACTGGAAACTGCGTGGAACCACGCGCTGGAAGTGAAGGATACTAAGGCGCTAGATATGTTGCTGGCGGACAAGATGGTAGCAATGGAGAGTGATGGAAGTTTTTCGGCGAAGAAGGAATATCTGGCGGGCATCAAGGCTGCGGACTTCCAGCCGTCGCAGGCGGTGAATGAAGCGAACAAGGTCGAAGTGTTCGGCGACACGGCCGTGGCGGTGGGAATTTTTCGCATCAAGGGAATCGAAAAAGGAAAGCCGTATGTTCATCGAGAGCGCACGATCGATACGTGGGCGAGAGTGAACGGCACGTGGAAGTGCGTCGCGGCGGTGGCGGTTACGATACCAGCGAACCAGGCGCAGTGAGTCGACATCCTGCAGCGCCCTTCTTTGTTGTTTGTGCGCGCCGATCTGACCCTGTAACGGCGCATCAGCGTGAGTCCGATGGCTGAGTACGAATGCGGTAGATCAGGTATGCAACGATGGCGAGGTTGATCACGAACACTGCGATTTTGACCGAAGAAGGATGGCGGTGGATCTCGTAAACCTCAATCGGAACCAACGAACCAGTAATAATTACGGTGAGCCACTCGGCCCAACGTTTGAGCATCCACAGACCAATGCCCTCAGTGAGAAACAAACCGGCATAGAAAAAACTCCCCAGCCCAAGTTTCTTAATTTGTTCGGGATGTAGATTGGCGGCTTTCGCCAGCAGAGCATCAATAAGCCGGTTGCCTGGATCGAGCTTCAGGGCTTCGATCGAGTGTTCGATCAGAGCGGAGATATCTTTGTGAAGAAGCCTGAACGCACCTACTCCAAGCGCGATGAGCGCAGCGGCCTTCAGTAATTTGAATACCGCGATCACGCGAATCAGGCGGTCGTGGGATGAGTTCATAGTTGGTTTCATGCCGGATAATTATGCCTGTAGCATCTCCGGACTTGAGGCTACATGATTTGAATTAGTCGAGTTGATCCCGTGTTTTCGCTGTTTTTTGAGAATGTCTTCCCGTCAGTTTTGTAAGTTTGTGTTTTTCTAAAGTCAAGATATGTTTTGTTGTATCTCATAAAGTCTCCGTTTACCGCATAGTAAATGACGGCCATTCCATCTGATTGAATCCACTGCATCGGCAAGAACTGCTACGGCGAGAAATCGCTGGCGAGTAAATTGCATTCGTTTATGCGTCCCTTGGAGTCAAGCGAGATCGGACTTCAGATTGATCTGCCAGATTGCTGATGCAAGCGTTTTGCATCAAGGTGATGTTCCGATCCCGCCTACGGTGTTTCCAGTAAACCTCCGCTCGGTAGTTTCCTGTATTCCGCTCGCGGTAAAACAACAATCGCTTGGGGCTTGTGTGTGACGAGTTGTTCGACGGAGAAATTTCTTTTTCTTAGAGAAAAAGAAAAGAAAGGTGGATATCATGCTTTGCCCCGACGTACGAAGGCTCAGCTTTCGATTTAGTTGGCTGGCCTTTGCCTCCGTGTGTTTCATTCTCACTTCGTCAATTACATTCGCACAATCCACGGTTCAAAGCGGTAGCATCGTGGGAACGGTCGCCGACCCGAGCGGGGCGGCAATCGCCAACGCCAAAGTGGTTATCAGCAATACCGGCACAGGGCAGAACACCACTCTGATCACGAATTCAGCGGGTGTTTACAACGCGGGCTCCCTAACGCCGGGAGTGTACAAAGTACAGATCTCGGCCAAGGGATTCAGCACCACGAGCGAGACGCTTACCGTGCAAATCAGCACCACGGCAAATGGGGACATGCGTCTTCAGGTTGGACAAGAAAGCACAGTCATCGAGGTACAGGCGAATCAGCTTCAGGTGAACACGGAACAGGCAACGGTGCAGGGTGTACTGACCGCACAACAAATTGACAGCCTGCCCGTAAACGGTCGCAACTTTCTGGACCTGGCCCAACTCGAACCGGGCGTGCAGATTCAGGACGGTCAAAACTTCGATCCGACGAAGGTGGGCTATTCGTCCATTTCGTTCGGAGGGCGATTCGGTCGGACGGCCCGGATCGACGTAGATGGAGTTGACGTCAGCGACGAGACCGTCGGCACAACGACGGAAGACATTCCTGCGAGCGGCATTCAGGAATTTTCGCTGGCTCAGTCAACTTTGGATCTGTCGAATGATTTGACTTCCTCCGGCGCCGTCAACGTGACGACGAAATCCGGGACGAACACTTTCCATGGTGATGCCTTCGGACTTTTCCGCGACAGCTCCGTGGGCTCGGCGCAATTAGTGCATCCTTATAACGTGGCGACGGGAAAGTTTATTTCGTCGCCGTTTCAACGCAACCAAGAAGGTGGGGACTTCGGCGGGCCGCTCATTAAGGACAAGTTGTTTTTCTTCCTCGATGGCGAGCGCACGTTGCAGCACCTGGCAGCTCCAGTGGCCGAGTCGGCGCCCTTCCAGTCGTACTCCGGAACGTTTCCGGCGCCATTCAAAGAAGGCGAACTCATGAGCCGTGTAGATTACGCGCTCAGCCAGAACGTGCGTCTGTTTGGTCGGTTCAACTATTTCCAGAATTCGGCCTTAGCCACGTTCTTCCCTTCCAGTTTCCAGAGGTATCAGAACAAGGATTACACGAGGAACACAGTCCTGGGCCTGGACTTTAACACGGGCGGATTCACTCACACGATTCGCTTCTCGTATCTGAAATTCCAGAACCAGATCGTGGATGCAACACGAGGAAGCGGTCTACCTTTTGCCGACTATCCTGTCAGCATCAACATCGGCACATTTACAGTGGGCCCGAATTTGTTGGCCCCGCAATCCACACCGCAAAGCGATCATCAGCTCAAATACGATGGGAGCAAGATCATCGGCAAGCACATCATTCGCTTCGGAGTGGGCTGGAATCACATTCAAGGCGGCGGATTTGCGAGTTTCTTCAAGATAGATCCGCAGATCTTCGTGGTTGGCACGCCGCCGGGAAGCGATCCGACGCAGGCCTCGCTCGCGAATGCCCTAATGATCGTGGGCAACGGGCAAGGCTTTTCTACAAGCCAAGCAGCGCTCGGCTTCCCCGCTGGCGGCCTGGGACCTGACAACCGCCTGTCGTTGTACATCGGTGACACCTGGAAGATTCGCCATAACCTGACGATCTCACCCGGGCTGCGCTGGAGTCGCGACACAGGGCGTACGGACAGCGACCTGCCGGCGATTCCAGAACTGAATGCAGCGTTTCCCGGCTTTGGCAATCCGGTGCGCCAACCCAACATGAATTTTGGACCGCAGTTGGGCGTGGCCTGGGATCCAAAGGGAGATGGCAAGACCAGCGTTCGCGCAGGCATTGGATTGTTCTATGAGAACGTAATCTTCAACAACGTTCTTTTCGATCGGCCATTGCGCTTGCGGACGGGAGCGTTTTTACAGTCGCCGACAGCCTGTTTGTTCGGCAGTGCGCTGCCAGTTCCTACCACCACCGCCGGAACCATCTCAGTGGATTCGGTGCAAGGTAATGACCCAACCAGCCCCACAGGGAGTTATTGCAACGATACGATTGCCAACTCCGCGACAGCGCTGGCTGCGTTTCAAACAACGTATCAGGCCGACAATCCGTTCAGCCTGACTACCGCGAACCCAGCCTTCATCGGCACACAGATCGCCTCCGGGTCCGGCTTGAATATTGCGTCGGCTCTGTTCGCGCCAAACTACCGGACACCACGCTCGCTGCAAATCAACGTTGGGGTCCAACGCGAGATTCGCCGCGGCCTGGTGTTTAGCGCGGATTACTTGCGCAACGTGGAAACGCACGCTCTGATGGGAATTGACATCAACCATGCGGGAGCGGCGCGAACCTTCAACATGACTTCGGCACAGACGGCAATCGCAAAAACGAACGCTTCGTTCGGTTGCTCTCCGTCCGACACACAATGTGCTATCAGCGCCGGGGCCACAATCAACGACTATGCGTCGTTCGGACTGGGCGGTCCCGCGGATGTGGGTTCGTCGTGCATGGATGCGGCCGACCCGAGTTCGGCGACCGGTGCCACGCTTGGCTATCCGTGCGCGTTCGGCGGCGTCAACGGCAATTTCGGCAGCATGTTCTTTCTGGAGCCAATCAGTCGTTCGGTCTACAACGCGCTACAGATGAAGCTGGTGGAAAATGTCGCCAACCCGATCAAGGGTTTGAAGACGGCGAACTTCCAACTCGCGTACTCGCTGTCGAGGTTCGAGAATCCATTGGCCTTCCAGGGCACAACACCCCCGTCAAATCCAGCAGCGTCGAACGATCAGGACTTCGTGCTGACCGCTGCTGACAACGATCAGCCGCTACGGTACATGGGCCCATCACTGTTGGATCGTACGCACCAAATCTCTTTCGGCGGCAGCTTCGATGTGCCTCGTGGATTCCGCTTTGGGATGATCGCTCACTTCTACAGTCCACTCTCCAGCCCAGCGGTTGTGGGGAATACGGGAAATCTGGGTGATATTTTCCAAACGGACTTCACTGGAAGTGGTACTGGCAGCAATCCACTCCCTGGAACGAAGAACGGCGCGTTCATGCGCTCATTCGGTCTGGGCGGCTTGAACGCGGCCATCAACAACTACAACAGCACCGTGGCAAATCAGGCAACGCCGGCGGGAGCAGAACTCATCAGCAATGGGCTGTTCACGCTTTCGCAGTTGCAGGCCATCGGGGCCGTAGCTCCACCGCTGGCAACCGCTCCATCGGACCAGTTGGTGTTTCCGTGGGTCAAAGCTTTTGACTTCCGCCTGAGTTGGGCCCATACCTTCCACGATCGCTTCAAGATTGAGCCGAGCGTGGGATTCTTTAACTTATTCAACTTCTCGAACTTCAATCTGCCTCCGGGCACGATCAGCGGATGGCTGAGCGAGACGTGTCCGCTGTGTTCGAGTGGCGCCAGTTCGATTAACACAACCCACACGCAAATCCAACCCGGGGAGACCGGACCGGAGAGCGACACGTTCCGTGTAGGCAACGGAACGGGCGTCTTTGGCCTCGGCTCGCCGCGCGTCATCGAGTGGGGGTTACGGGTAAGTTTCTGAACGAAATTTGTTCAGATATACAAATGCCACCGGTCGGACAAACCGGTGGCTTTTCTTTTCTAAGCGGGCCTAGTTGCGAGACGCGCTAGCGATCAAGTTCGTTGCGCAGATGTTTCGACAGCTTCTCGATTTGTTTCAGTTTCTGGACAAGATCCTTATCCATTAAGCCTTGGCTTACGTTCTGCACATCCGGCGGAATGGATGCGGCGAGATCGGCAAGTTGCGCGGCCTCGCGTTGCAACGCCTGGGAGCTGATGTGAGATCGCGCAGCACGTGGCAAAGGGAAATCTTTATCGTTTTGAGCTTCCAATTCCTGGGCGTGGCGCATTCCACCTGGAATTGGCGGGGAGCTTTGGGCCGAGCACAGGAGGCCCAAAGAAAGGGCAACAGACAGAGCAGAGAGTTTCACGGCCGCCTCCTACCGTGCATTTGAGGGAGGATTGTATCCCCATATTCCGAGTTCGCCTACTCCATTTTGGTCCAGAATGCGGTACCCGCGTCAGAGTTCGTGGGCAGCCATCGTGAAAGAAGTAGGACAACTAAAACGCAGGTCGGGCCAGGGGATGCTTGGCCCATGTGGTTGAGACGAAACAAGCGAAACAAATCAACGCAGGATGCGCAAGAATCTATACTCATTTGGACATTACCAACGAGTTAACATTGCGGAACTCTGCTCTTGAAACAGGTAGCCCGTTCCGATAAGCTCTTGGCATCCCACAAAGAGTTTGCAGGCAGTTGTGTACCCAGGATGTTATTGCGGATGGAACTTCCTTTTAGTAACTTTCGCGCCGCGGACGGGCGGCCGAACCCATCAGCGAAGTCTGTTGCTGATGATGACTGTTGTCGTTGACACAAGTTACTCGTCAAACACATACAACCCAAGGTTTCAGGTTCGGAGATAGGGAGAAAGCCATGACTAGTTCGTTAATCAAGTTTGTTGTTGCTATTTGCATCACGTTCTTGCTTGCGACGCAGGTGTTCGCGCAAGGCGGCGCGACCGGGGCCATCACGGGAACGGTACAGGACCCGAGCGGGGCGTTCATCGCGAACGCCGACATACGCATCACGAACCAGAACACAAACGTGGTGGAGCGCACCGTCGCGAGCGGACCGGATGGGAGTTTCACGGCGGCGCTGTTGCCCGTGGGAACTTATACGGTCAGCATTCAGAGCAAGGGATTCTCGGAGGCGCGGTTTAACGACATTGTGGTGCGCGTGACGGAGACCACGCGCATGATCGCCAAATTGAGCACACGGGCGGTACAACAGAAAATCGAAGTTCAGGCGGAAGTACAGGAAGTAAACACGAGCGACGCAACTACCGGACAGGCCATCGACAGTCAAACGATCCGGGCGCTGCCGCTGGCCACGCAGAACTTTCAGCAGCTGCTGACGCTGTCCACGGGGGCACAGGGCGAACTGAACAAGGCAACAGGACTGGGGCGCGGCGACGTTCGGATTCAAGTGAATGGTCAGCGCGAGGACAACAACAACTACACGATCGAAGGCATTAGCGTGACGGACTATAACGTCGCCGAGTTGACCAATACGCCGCTGCCGAATCCGGACGTGGTACAGGAATTCAAGGTGCAGACGTCGCTCTATGACGCGACCCAGGGACGCAATGGGGGTGGGAACATCAATGCCATCCTGAAGTCGGGAACCAACACGATTCATGGCGATGCTTACGAATTCTTCCGAAACACGGTTCTAGATTCGAATGAGTACTTTCTGAAAGGAAGCGGATCGCCGCGGCCAGTCATTCAGCAAAACATTTTCGGAGGCAGTCTCGGCGGCCCAGTGGGAAGCGGAGGCAAGCTGGGATTCTTCTTTGTGAACTATCAGGGGACGCGGCAGCGAAGCGGCGATTCTCCGGGAACGTTGATCAGCACGTTCATTCCGTACGTTCCTGCCGCCGACCGCGGCACGGATGCGACATCAGAAGCGAACCTGGCGGCAGATTTTGGAGTGGCGAGTGCCGATCCAGTCGCCGCGTCATTGTTGGCGTTTCAGAGCAACCAGTTTGGCGCGCCAGCAAATGGATATCTGTTCCCGCTTCCGAGCAATGTTCCCGCCGGAACCACGGCGGGTTCGCTGGTGCAGTTTACCGTCAGCAAGCCGGGCAAGTTCACTGACGACCAATTCACGGGAAACTGGGATCGGGATTTTCACGACTCGCGAGACAAGATTGCGGCGCGATTCTTTTTCTCGGATTCGGAGCAGGACATTCCGTTCGGAGCTGGCGGCTTGCAGGCATCGCTGGGCGGAGCCGCGAGCAGCACGGATCTGAACTTCCCTTACCAGCTTCCGATTCACGACCGGGTGTTTGTGATTTCTGAAACGCACGTGTTCAACGCGCGGTTGGTCAATGACTTCCGCTTCGGCTTGGTACACATCAATAACAGCGCATTGAACATCAATCCGGTCACCGCCGCGGACGCAGGCATTGACCGCCCAACCAGCAATCTCAGCAACAGCATTTACAAATTTACTTTTCTTACGTCGGGATTCCAGTTCGGTCCGACTCCGCAGGCGAACCAATTCCAGAACCAAAACAATTACAACTTCGTCGACAACCTAAGTTGGGTGCGGGGGGCGCACACGTTTACCGTCGGCGGGCAGTACGTCCGGGTACGTCTCGACAAGAAATTCCCGCAGGTTTTCAACGGCCAGCTGTTCTTCACCAACGTCGGCGCGACGACTGACTTCGGGAACTTTGTGGGCGGCACACCGGAGTTCAGTTTTGGCGGTGGCGGGGTTTATAACCACAACTACCGGCAGAGCAATTCGGCAATTTTCGCGCAGGACGATTGGAAAGCAACCTCCAATCTGACGATAAACCTCGGCCTCCGCACTGAATTTTTAGGAGCTTGGACGGATGGCAGTTGCCACATCGGAAACATTGAATCGGATCTCACGAAGTCGGGAACGTATCCGTTCATTTATCCGAGTTGCGTGAACAAGCTTGGAGTCACGGGGCTCACGGGAACAGCCGCTGGTTCAACTTTCAAGAACAGCGTTTCGACCGGGTGGGGACCGCGCATTGGGTTCGCATGGGACGTTCTAGGTCGGCACCACACGACGGTGCGTGGTGGATACGGAATTTACTACGTCCGCGAGGATGTTGGCGCGGTAGATCAGTTGAGCTTCCAGTCGCCGTTCATCCCGATTGTGTTTTTCGGACAGACGCCAGGATTTACCATGTCTAACTTCTTCACGGGAACGCCAGCTACGAACCCAAATGCGGTGCCGCAGGCGGGTCAGTTGTCGGGTGCGTGGTTACCGTGTCTGGCGCAGTTGACAAGTTTCCCCGATACGAACGGCGCAGCGACCTACGGCGGTTGCACCGGGCCGGGCGTAAACAGCACGCAGAATCTCTTCGTGTTGGAGGTGCCGCGGCACTTCGTGGTGCCGAACACGCAGCAGTGGAATCTCACCCTCCAGCGCGCGCTTGGCAGGAACTGGGTCCTCGAGGCCGGGTACGTTGGGACGCGAGGCGTTCACTTGCGCGAGACGCGCGACGCAATCCAGTCGGTGAATGCCAGCCCGACGAATCCGTTCACCGTGACAGACGCCAGCAACAATACTTACACCATCACGACCAACACTCTTGCAAATGCGATTGCGCGTACGCCAACACCCGGACTCAACGGCTATAGCGGCTATCAGATTTTTGCCAATGATGCGTATTCGATCTACCACGCGCTGCAGACGACGGTAACGCGACGGTGGGCGCAAAGCTACTTTCAGGCGGCGTATACGTTCTCGAAGAATATTGACGCTACGTCGACGGGCAACACGGCGTTCAATACCGCCTACAACGATCAGAGCAACATCCACGCTTCGCGCGGAATTTCTGATTTCAACCGTCCGCACCGTTTGTCGGTGAGCTATGCCTACAATCTGCCCTTCTTCGCGCACGCGACTGGGTTGAAGAAGGCGGCTCTCGGAGGCTGGGTCGTAAGCGGTGTAACGATTCTTCAGTCGGGCACGCCGTTCTCGATCTTCGATTCGAGCGCGGGAACTGCGTTTCTGGGACAGGGCAGCACACCGCTGTTGGGTGCAAGCCTGGCATCGGGAGCGAGCGTCTCCAGTGGGCTCTCGAGCGGTGGCATTCATGAACGCGTTACCAACGGATACTTGAATGCCGCCGCTTTTGAAGCCGTTCCCTACTTCTACTATCCGACGACTCCTGCGGGACAGTGCGCGACGCCAACGGGGCCGGATCCAACCGGTAATACGTGCGTCATAGGTTTTGGAAACCTCGGGCGCAACCTGTACCACGGACCGTTCCAGCAAAACTGGGATGTGTCGTTCCTGAAGCATTTTAAAGTCGGAGAGCGGCAGGAAATCCGGTTCGCGGCCGATTTCTTTAACATCTGGAACCACACGAACTTCGCAAATCCTACGGTGACTGACATCGAGGCATATCTGGCGAACCCGACGAACAGCCCGTTCGGGAAGATTGTGGGAACGGTGGGCAATCCGCGGTTGATTCAATTTTCGCTGAGGTATGCGTTCTAGCAGGTAAGCGAAGAAGTAATACTGAGCCGGGGAGCGAAAGCTTCCCGGCTTTTTTGCGCATTGTGGGGGCGAGACGCCCGCACGACAGCCGTCGGGACGGAGGCGCTACGGCCAAAAACCGACTTACGGGCGTTCGAGCATCCAGACGTTGGCGCTGCTGCTGGATACGTGCAAGGCCAGATATTTGCCATCACGGGAGGGGATCGCCCAACGCACGGTCATATTCTTCGGGTGCCAGACCGGGCGGGCGTGACCTTGTAGATCGACATTCAGCAACGTATTTTCCTCATCGCCCGCGGAGGACAACCACAGGCTCTTACCATCGGCAGCCCAGTCGAGACAGGAGATGCGGGGCGAGCCGGAGACGGTCAGCGATTTTTCGGTGCCCGTCTTCAGTGAAACCAGACGAATGCGCGAGGCCTCATCCCCCTGCTTCCCGGCGCCGATCGCTAGGATGGTTCCGTCGGGCGACACGCTCCAGTTGCGGGACTCAGAAAGACTGTCCTTGATGCTATACACCCGGGCGGTGGTACCTTTCAGTGGATCGTAGCTGTAGAGCAAGAATTCGCCATTAGCAGTCATGCTGTACAGACACACCGTGGCCGGAGCCCGTGAACATTGTTGATTGCTGATGAAGTTTGCTTCGAGAAGTATTTGCGGAGCGCCTCCCGCCAGCGGCATGCGCATCAGGGAACTGGTCGGGGTCTTGTCGGACCAATTAGGGTAGACGAGATAGAGAAGCTGGGTGCCATCAGGACTTAAGCGCGGAGTCATGATGGGGCGGCTCCCTCCAACCAACAGCTCGGGGACGGTCTGATCGATGCCCTGCCGGTAAAGGCTGAGGATGCCGGTGCGATCGGAAATGAAAAGGACGGCTTTATTATCGGGAGTCCAGTCAAAGGGAAGATCCAGGTGGTCATCGAGCGTCAGGCGATGAGGTTCGCTGATGGCGTCGTGACCTAACACCTTCGCGATGTAAACGTCGGGTTGTGGAATGCCCTTCAGGTACGCCACACGTTTTCCGTCCGCGGACGCAGTGATGCTTGACACGGATCCAGAATCGCTGGTCAGGCGGAGCGGCGTGCCGGTCATGTGTCCACCGGGATCGAGACGAATCGACCAGAGGTTGGAATCCAGTTGGAGTGGCGATGGTTCATTCTGGGTGTAGATGAGACGTCCATCTGGAAGCCATGCCAGAGGGCCCTCGAGATTCTGATACCATCCCGTGGCGTTGACCTGTAGCACCGTGTTGACGCACTGGTCACGAACGTCGACCAATTCGACGATTCCCCTCACACCAAAAGCGTAAGAATACCTACTTCTGGTGTACGCGATTCTTGTGCTGTCAGGCGCCCACGTGACTGCGCCGAAGTAGTCGCCTTCCTCTCCGACGAGTTTGTGAGCTTGTGAGCCATCGGAACCCATAAGCCAAATCTGCTGGTGCACACCCAGGTTCGCGATGAAGGCAATCTGCTTTCCATCGGGCGAGACCGCGGGCGAATGGGCATCGTCGAGGAGCTTGCGGGCCGTGCCACCCAGCGAGGAAATTTCCCAGAGACTGGCTGGTTGACCAGATCGCCACAACGCCGCGACCATGTGAACACTGTCGGGAAACCAGCTGACCGATCCCGCCTTCAAGCCTTGTGGCAAGGACAATGGATGCGTCTCGGAAGTGTCAATCTGGCGGAGGTAGAAACCGGTTTCGTCGGAGAAGACGAGGTATTTGCCATCGCGCGAAATGGCCGCCGAGAGGACACGATCATCGGCGGGATTGGCGGTCAGGCGCGTGACACGGACCTGCGGAGCCTTGGCGTGACGCGATGACAGCAGCAAACCAAGCTTGACTCCCACAAGAACGAGAATGACCGCGGAAACGCCTGCCACCACCCACCAGGCTGGGGAATGCTTGACTGGCTGAACGGGTAATGCCGCGCTGGAAGATTCGGTGGTTGGGGTTGCGACGACTAACGTGCCGTTGCCGTTCGTCGCGGTGCTCACGGGCGCCAGGAACCTGTAGCCGCGTCGAGCCACAGTCTCAACGAAGGTGGGATTCTCGGCGGAGTCTCCTAAGGCATCCCTCAGTCGCTTGATGGCTGCATTCAGGCTGTGATCGAAGTCAACGAAGGTGTCGGCGGGCCACAGGCGGTTGCGCAGGTCCTCGCGGGTGACGACGTCTCCAGGCGTCTCCAGAAGCTGCGCGAGAACCTGGAAGGGCTGCTCCTGCAGTTTGACCTTGATCCCATTACGGCGCAGTTCGCCGGCGCGCAGGTCCAACTCGAAGACGCCAAAGCGGCGAGTGCGCGCGGTGCTCCCCGACTGCGTTTCTGATTCGTTGGTGCTCCCCACAACCTCGGAGTTTAGCACCTTCACCGCTCTGTTCCCCATGTCACCCAGCCCTGTAACCATTTGACGTTTCGGAGCTTAACCCGTCACCGAGAGATCACCCGTGGGTTACCCGTAAAGCCTTGAGGCACCCGGGTACGTGGACAACCTTGCCAATAGGCGGAGGGCAAGCTATGGGGTTCAGCTTCAGATTTTGTGTCGGACTGCAGCTGCTTGTTTTGTTGGGAGTGTGGTCCTGGAGCAACGTCGCGACAGCCCGCAGCCGAGATCGGATCACAGTACTGATCACCGTTGTGGTGAATGACGGCGCGGACGTTTCACGGCTAATCCTATATCAGGGGGAGACCGAGGCAGGTCGCATCCTAGGCGCGGCGGGAATTCAGATTCAATGGATGAACTGCTCGGGTGACACTGGCGTTGTCGAAGAGGCGTGCCGAGTCGTTGCCCGTGGTGACCAACTCGTGCTGCACATCGTCCCGACTGGAAAGACTTCGACCGACTCAGTCTTTGGAATGGCCTTCCTCGCGCAAGACGGAAGCGGGAAATATTGCGATGTGTTCTTCGACCGGGTCGAGGAGGCACATCGCAGGTATGGGGCCGACAGATCACAGTTGCTGGGAACGGTCGTGGCCCACGAACTCGGCCACCTGCTACTGGGCTCCCATGCGCACTCGCAGGTAGGAATCATGGCGCCTGTTTGGGAAGAAGAGAGCCTGCGCAACATGGGCATGGGACATTTGTTGTTTACCCGCGAGCAATCGTCTCTGATGAAAATGAGGGTGAGCAATGAAGATCTTCGGCTCGCGGGTCTGAGATAAGTGGGGAAATCTATTTCTGCTTTTGCGCTTCTTCCAGAAGCGGTCGCAGCGAGTCGACGGAGACTCCAAGCGTGCCGCCGGAAAAGCCGTCCATGTAGGCGGAGTTGACTCCGATCACTTCGCCCTTGGAGTTGAAGACTGGTCCGCCGCTGCCACCATGAGCTGTGGGGGCGTCGTAGATGAGTTTGTCGCCGACCACATCTCCGAGATGTCCGCAGGTGGTGGAAGGACGAATCAGCGACAGCGCGGCCAACTCGCTGGCGGCGCTAATGTCATTGTGGCGGTACGCCAGGCGCTCGTAAATTCCTGTGGGAGATTTCGCGACCATCCCGGCAATGCCCATGGGATAGCCAATGACAGTGACGAGTTGTCCGGGAGAACCGGGCGACTTCGCCAGAGGCAACGCGGCAAGACTGCGGACCACCGTGGGACCTTCTGCGCGCAACACCGCAAGATCGGAGGTCTTCGAAACCGATGCGGGCGTCAGATTCACTGGCGTGGGAGAGCCGGGGAAGAAGACCACCAGATTCTCGAGCATGGCGACGGCGCCCTGATCAATCAGCCTTTGCGCCTCCGCATCTCCGTACCAAGGCTCGGCTACATGGCGATTGGTGGCGACCAGGCCGTTACCAATTAGAAATCCCGTGCCCGAAACGCGCGCACGCACTGCCGGCCGCTGGTTCGGGAAACCCACTTGATATACGCCGTAAATATAACCAATCGAATTACGGTAGCGGTTCAGTACGACCGCCGGCATGGCTTGGTCTTGCTTGAGCTGTTCGACCTGGGCGGTTAGTTCGTGAACCTGCTTTTGCAGATCGTCAGCCGGAACTCCCTGGGCGGTCGCGGGCGCGTAATAGTGAAGCATGGCGAGCGCGCCGATCAGGAGAGCAATTCCCAGTACGCCCTGAATCATCTGCTGCCAATATTCGCAAACCGATTCCTGCGGATTTTGGGCTTCAGGGGAGTGGGGGTCGGGTTTAGAGTCGGCTTCGTTGATGGTGGAATCGGCCATGAGTGTCGAAGTAGCGCCCTCGGTACTCGCTCCAAGTGGTTCGGTTTCAGCATCTTGAGCGGTCCGACGCTTTCGAGGCCGAGAACTTGGAATGGCTATATCTTCGCCCGTCTGGCGCGGGTTTTCCACGGTACTGAAGGCGATGTACTGGTGACTGTTTGCGATGGTTGCAGAAAATCCTTCACCGTGGAGCACTAAGGTTTGCGAAGGAAAATCATTCAGAATTGACGGCTACAAATTTTCAATTCCGAGACGGGCAGACATTTCTTCGTACAGGAAGCCCTTGCCGGGGCGATAGGGCTGGACCCATTCGCCGTCGATAACGAACTGGGGAATGGCACGCTTGCCAGTCCGCTTTACGATTTCGGCGGCGGCCCCGGGAGTGGTGGTGACGTCCACTTCTTTATAAGGAATGTTGTACTTCGCCAGAAAGCGCTTGGCTTCGCGGCAGTCGGGACACCAAGGTGACGAGTAAACGGTGAGTTCCATGAATGATTAGATGATATTCGTTTGGCCGCGAATTGCCTCGAAAAATCGGCGAGGACTTTTGGGCAAGAGCCCCGAGTAGGCGTAATGGCAGCGCAGGAAGCGCTGCGCCACCCAAAAGCGAACCTGCTAGACGCGCTCCAACTGAGGCACCGTGCGTTCGTTCACAACGTTGCCCGTGTTCAGCGTTGATGCGGGTTCGAAGAGGAGGAACCAGCATTCCTCATCGGCGACCGGTTTGTGTTCGACACCGCGGGGGACGACGACGAACTCGCCCTCTTCGATCCATTCGTGGTGGTCACGGTATTCCATGCGGAAGCGCCCTTTCACCACCAGGAACAGTTCGTCTTCGTGTTCGTGGTGATGGAAGATGAATTCACCTTTGATCTTGTCGAGCTTCACAGCTTGACCATTGAGCTCGGCGGCAATGTAGGGTTTCCAGTATTCAGAGATCTTAGAGAATTTTTCGGCGATGTTCACTTTGGGCATTGCGATCATCCTTGATAGAAGCATGAGATCGGACCTTGTGTAGGATGAATTTCCCGGCAGAAGGTCGCAAGAATCTGATTCAGTCGGCAAAAGCGTTTTGATCAATGTTGTGGGCGGTCCCGCTCGGCCAGGAAGCGGTCGCGGCACTGTTTGGCTTGGCCGAGCACGACAGGATACTCCGATGTCTTGCGAAACGCCGCAAACAGGGGATCGAGTTGCAAGTAGTCGTAGGCGCAATATCCGCCTTCGATGGCGGATCTGACGAGCCTCCCGGTGAAACGATTGCCCAAGCAAGGATTGAACAGAGCCGCCTGGTTGAACCGGGGCTCCGGGTCGCGGTAGGCGAAGATTTCCTTCTCAGCCTGCTGCAGAATTTTTTCGGAGTCCGGTGGCTTGGGTGTGGTGTAGCAAACCTCCAGCGCGCGCGTGTGGAAGAATGTACTCTCCGGAACCTGACGAAGCCGTGCCACTGCCTCGGCCGCCTTGCCTTCGCTTAACAGGATGATGATCTCTGCATTGTTCGCCATCTCCGATCCAGCGTCGAGGTTTGCGAACTCCCGCGCGCGATCATACTGTCCGATCATGAAAAACAAACTCGTGCAGGAGCGGAACTGATAGTTGCCGGGATCCAAGCGCACCGCCAAGTCGCACTCTTCTGCCCCTTCCTTGGATAGGCCGGCGTACCGCAGAACATAGGACAAAGTGAAGTGAGCAAAGCCATTCTGCGGGCGTTTCTCAATCATAGCCTTCGCCTCCTGATAAGCCTGGGGCAACTTGCCCGCATCGGTGTCGAGGCTGACGATCTGCTGCTCGGCATCTTCCAGATTTGGATCCAGAGCGAGCGCATGCCGCAAAGTGGGATCGGTGCGCGACATGGTTCCGGTCGCGCCTGGACCGTATTCTTCTTCGTAGTAGTAGCGTTTCCCCAAGGCAGACCAGGCCGGGGCAAAGGACGGATCCAGCCCCACGGATCGCTCGAGCATGCGGACGGCCTCGCGATTCTGCTCGCCATCATGCGCCAACGCGACACTGCGCAGGTAGAGGTCATACGCCTCTTCGCTGGTGGGCTTGGTTCCGTTCTCGCTCGCTCCGTTCGCCCCGAGCGCCGGAATCAAACCTTGCCGGACCTTCGATGTAACCTGCTCCCGCATCGCAACAAGATCGGCAGCGGAGAGGTTCATGGTTTCCTGCCAGAGCACGCGGTCGTCGGAGACATCGACCGCTTCCATCGTTAACTGGAGCCCGTCGCGAACCTTCTGGAAGTGTCCAGTCACGATGCGGCCGACGCGCATTTCGGTTCCTGCCTTTTGAAGATCCACGTCGCCGTTAGCATACTTTCCGGTCGTCGCGAAGGGACGAATCGACAGGCTGCGCGCTGCACTCAATGTTGTGGCAATTTCGTCCGGCAAAGCCATGCGCAGGAAGTCGTCTTCCTTGTCCGAGCCGAGATTCTGAAAAGGCAACACGGCAATGGTCACGGGAGCGGCCGTGGTTTTGGACGGCTGCGGAGTTGTCGTTCCTCGCAGGAACCAGATCAGCAATCCAACTAGTGCGAACACGACCAAAGCGCCCACGCCCCAGATCCAGCGTTTGGACGGGCGTGACTGCACCACAGCGATCCGCGAGGATGCCGAGTCCGTATCGCGCCGCACCCGCGTCAGGTCGGCTCTCATCTCCGAAGCATGCTGGTAGCGGAGTTCGCGGTTCTTTTCGAGCGCCTTCTGAATCACCCTTTCGAGTTCCGACGGAACCTGTGGGTTCATGCGGGCCGGCAGCGGAGGATTACCGTGCAGGACCGCATCGAAAATTGCACCTGAAGTGTCGCCCTGGAAGGGCAGCGCACCCGTGGCCATTTCGTAGATGACGATGCCGAACGAGAAGAGGTCCGTGCGAGCGTCGAGCGGTTTGCCCAGCACTTGCTCGGGGGACATATACGATACGGTGCCGAGGGTAGATCCCGGACTCGTGAGGTGATCATCGTCCGAGAGCGTGTTGGCCGTGGCAATCTGACTGGCCGAGGAAGCTGGCGGCTCCAACTTCGCCAAGCCGAAATCCAGAACCTTGGCGTGTCCTCGTTCTGTGACGAAGATGTTGGCCGGCTTGATGTCCCGGTGAACAACTCCCTTGCCGTGAGCGGCATCGAGGGCGTCGGCGATTTCGATCGCCAGAGAAAGGATCACATCGGTTTCCAGCGGTCGCCCCGCAATGCGATGCTTCAGCGTCACGCCGTCGAGGTACTCCATGGCGATGAAGTGTTGCCCTTCATACACGTCAATCTCGAAGACCATGCAGATATTCGGATGATTGAGGGCGGAGGCGGCCTGCGCTTCGCGCTGAAAGCGGCTAAGAGCCTGAGGGTCTTTGGCGACCTCGTCGGGCAGGAACTTCAAGGCCACAAAGCGATGTAGTTTGAGATCTTCGGCCTTGTAAACCACACCCATGCCCCCACCGCCGAGTTTTTCGACGATGCGATAGTGAGAGATGGTTTGCCCGAGCATGCCGTGGCGTCATGGTAGGCGGGACGCTGAGGGCAAGTCAATGAATGCACCGCAGTTGGCAAAACAAAAGCCGCCAGTTTGCGCTGGCGGCCGTTGCGTTTCGTGAAATGGATTCAGAAACCCTGCGATTGTGCAGTCGTGGCGTGTCCGCTGTGCAGCGTGACGCGCACGCCGCGCTGGTTGTTAATGCGGGTGGTGGCGCTCCAGTCAACGTCGTCTCCGCTGATGACGCCGCTGCCGCCGCCGACCAGCGAGTAGCTGATGCGGTTGTCCTGGTAGCCGTATCCGCTGACCGCCAGAATCGTCCCAGTGTTCAGGACGAAGACTGGCATGCCCGGGGCACTCGTCAGGTTGGTAGGCAGAGCAATGTCGCGTGTGACATAGTCAGCGTACGAAGCTTGCGGCGTGGCAGAAACCCGTCGTACGGCAAGCTGCGGACGAGCAACCATGGCCTGGGCATCCTCGTATGAGGAGTTCTGCGGACGGCCGAAGAACTTCCATCCCGGGCCATAGGTCTGCGCCGCTTGAGGGATCTGGACATCATCCATCAGGCGCAAGCTGAGTTGGGTTTCACCCTTCAGCTTGGGACGCGGGCCGCGCGCCGGCAGCATGATCACCTTCCACGGCCATAGAGGTGGGATCATCCATTCGACAATGTCGCGGCGGGGATGACCTTTACCGTCGATTTTGCCCTGCTTGTCGACCTTGTAGCCGCGAGTCGCGATGACCTTGGCTTCAAGGGGCAGATCGCCAGTCGGTAGACCGATGCGATCGAATTGCAGTTTGAGGTATCCCTTGCCCCAGAAGTGGCCGGGATCCTTGGCGTCTTCGAGATGTCCGACGAGATAGCTGCCGCGCGGGAAAGCTTGCTGACCAAATTCGGTCTGCGCGCGGAGGTGGCAAAGAACCGGATCCCCGACATCGACGGTGGCCGAGGAGAAGTTGGGTTCATTGAGGGTACATTGCAAAAGAGTACCGGCGGGCAGGACGACTTCCCGCGCGCTGGCGCCCAGGCTGAAAGTGACGACGATCAGGCCTAGCAGGCTTACGGCTAGGGCCGAGTGGACCAACTTTGAATGCATACTTCACCTCGGTCGCACGCCCCATTGGTGGCGAGTTCTGGCGCTGAACCCGCTCGTGATCCGGGCATCTTGTCACAGGTTTGGGTCGGGGGTCAATCGGGTTTGTGTAGGGAAACCTACAAAGGTTCCTACCGCGCCGCATACTGGCCGCATGCCATAATTACTCTCAAGGATGTGCGCAGCGGTCGTATGAGTGTGGCGAGGGGCGTAATTGGACGCGGGCCGCACAATGCGCCCGGCCCTACACAAGCTCTACGGGACGTATTGGAAGCTTCGAATGATTACCGACTGGTTCGTGGCCGGATCGGCAGTGTAGGCCCAGAGATTCATGCCGACGGGTAGAGGCTGCTGCGGAATGTTCGTGGTGTTCGACGATGTATAGGTAGCGGTTTGAAGGACGTTGGCAGTGGTTCCGATAGGCTGGTCTCCGCTCATCAAAGTGAAGACGACACTTTTGGAACTCCAGACCATGCGTGCGGTGGTGAGGCTCTTACCGTTGCTAACGGTGAAATCACGGTTGTAGCTCGATCTGCCCTGGTGATACACCGATGGATAGATCGTGAAGTCCGCGTTGCAGCCGCAAGTGCCCGCCCACTGAGAAAACTCCACGTCGATCTCGTTCGTTCCATCCTTGCCAATTCCATTTGCCGGTCCGTACGGGAACAGGCCCAACACGGTAACTGGATCCATGTTCCAAACGGCTCCCTGAATCACCCACTGGTAAGTTCCGAAGCCCAGGTTGTCGACGGTGAACAATTCGGAAGCGGTCCATCGTCCCGCAAACTTTATGATCTTGAGATGCAAGTAACCGTTGGAATCAATCGACACGTTGTGGGGATTGCCGGGCGCGACGCCGGCCATTCCGCCGTTGGTGACGTTCCAAGTGTGGCCTTGCCAAGTGATTTGCGTCTGAGCGGAAGCCGGAACTGACAGCGCAAAAAAAGCGAGGATTGTGACGGTGAGGGTGAGAAACATTCCAAGGGGTCTACGTTCGCTCAGATTCATAAAGTAAACCTGCTCTCGATCAAAAGCGTAACACCGAGCGGCGTTGACCTCAAACGAAAGCCGCCAGCTTTTGGGCTGACGGCTTAAAACCTTGCTGACCTTCGCTCGGCTGGCGGGCAAGAGTGCCCGCACCACACGAGCAATTATTTCTCGTACAACAAAACGCCTTCCGCCTTTTCTGCATCGACCGGGCGGTAGAACAGCTTGTTGTCTTCGAGGAAGACCTCGATGAAGGCGGGACGCGTAGTGATGGTGCCCTGGATCAACGCCTCCGACAGCGGGTCTTCGATGTATTTCTGCAACGCTCTGCGCAGCGGGCGTGCGCCATAACTGCGGTCGGTGAGCGTCTGGTTGAGGATCCATTTCTTGGCGTCGTCGGCGACCGTGACGGTGATCGCTTTCTGCGCCAGGTTCTGGTTGAGCTGGTTGACCATGAGTTCCAGAATCTGGATCAGGTCAGTCTCGTTCAGAGCCATGAACAGGATGATTTCATCCAGACGGTTCAGGAACTCGGGATTGAAGGTGCGCTTGACCTCGTTCTTCACGAGCTCTTCGACCTTCTCCGCAATCGCGTCTTCTTTCGTCGACTGGAAGCCCAAGCCCTCGCGCTTCTGCAGGTGCCGGGCGCCAATGTTCGACGTCATGATGATGATCGTGTTTTTGAAGTCGACCGTGTTGCCGAGTCCGTCGGTCAACTGGCCGTCTTCAAAAACCTGCAGCAGGATGTTGAACACATCCGGATGCGCCTTCTCGATCTCGTCGAGCAGAACGACAGAGTAAGGAGCGCGCTTCACGCGCTCGGTGAGTTGGCCGCCCTCTTCATAGCCCACATATCCCGGAGGCGAACCGATCAGCTTCGAGACCGAGTGCTTCTCCATGAATTCCGACATGTCGAAGCGGACCAGAGCCTTTTCCGTGCCGAACATGAATTGCGCCAAGGTGCGGGCGACTTCGGTCTTGCCGACGCCCGTGGGACCAAGGAACAGGAACGAACCGATGGGCCGGTTCGGGTTCTTCAGGCCAGCGCGCGAACGGCGGATGGCGCGGGCCAAAGCGCTGATCGACTTGTCCTGCGAGATGATGCGCTTGTGCAGCTCTTCCTCGATGCGCAACAGTTTCTGCGTTTCTTCTTCCTTAATCGAGGTGATGGGCACGCCGGTCCAGCGCGAGACCACGTCTTCGATGTCTTCGCGGTTGACTACGCCGGTCGAAGACTCGTCGAGATGATATTTTTCGCGAAGAGCGCGCAGGTTCTCGCGCTCCTTGCGTTCCTCGTCCGAATAGAAACGCGCCTTCTCGAACTCATGGTTCGCGATGGCGTTTTCCATGCGGTGAACGATGAACTTGATGCGCTTCTGAACTTCCGTCAGCTCTTCAGGCAGCGAAGTCTGGCGCAGCTTGACGCGCGCTCCAGCTTCGTCGACCAGGTCGATGGCCTTGTCGGGCAGGAAGCGGTCCGGGATGTAGCGGTTCGAGTGCGAGACCGCGAAGTTGATGGCGTCGTCGGTGTAAGTGACGGCGTGGAACTTTTCGTAACGGTCTTTAATCCCGAACAAAATCTTGATGGCGTCCGACTCGTTCGGAGGCGGAACTTTCACGGCTTGGAAGCGACGCTCCAGCGAACGATCCTTTTCGATGGACTTGCGGTATTCGCCGGGCGTCGTGGCGCCAATGCACTGAATCTCGCCACGCGACAGCGCGGGCTTCAGGATGTTGGCGGCGTCGAGCGAACCCTCGGCCGATCCCGCACCGACCAAGGTGTGCAACTCATCGATGAAGATGATGGAGTTCTGATTCTCCATCAGCTCTTTCATGATGGTCTTCAGGCGCTCTTCGAACTGGCCACGATACTTGGTGCCGGCGACGATGAGTGAGAGGTCGAGAGCTAGAATGCGTTTGTCGGCCAGGAACGATGGAACTTCGCCGTCAGCGATGCGCTGCGCCAGACCTTCGACGATGGCAGTCTTGCCGACGCCCGGTTCGCCGATCAGCACCGGATTGTTCTTGGTGCGGCGGCAAAGAATCTGTATGACGCGATCGACTTCGCCTTCGCGGCCGACCAGCGGATCAAGCTGGCTGTCCATGGCGGCCTGGGTCAGGTCGCGGGAGAATTCTGCGAGCAGCGAAGATTCGCGCTGCCGCTGCGGCTGAGCTTTTTCCTGTGTGCTGCGGGCGAGTTCTTCACGGATGGTCGAGAGGCGCAGGCCGCGCTCGTGCAAAATCTCGGCGGCAAAGCACTTCTCTTCTCTCAGCAATCCCAACAGCAGATGCTCGGTGCCAATGTGCCGGTGCGATAGGCGCTCGGCTTCCTCCGCGGCATACGCGAGCACTCTCTTGCACTCATTGCTCAGGGGGAGATCGACCGAGGTCGAGACCTTCTCCCGGATGGTCGTGTGTCCTTCAATCTGCTTGCGGATGGACTCGACCGAAGCATGCGACCGCAGGAATCGATTGGTCAGAGCTTTATCTTCGCGCAGGAGTCCGAGAAGCAGGTGCTCAGTCTCTATATAAGGAGACCCGAACTGGCTGGCTTCGTAACGCGCGAAAAAGATGACGCGCCTGGCTTTCTCCGTATAGCGTTCAAACATAATGCCCTTCCCCCTGACCTTCTTGGTCGAGAAGAAACGATGCCCGCCCGACCTACCGAACCGACCCTGGACGTCCTACCTTAATTGTTACAGTTTCCTTAAAACTGTTACAGCTTCCCTACATTATGCAATCAAAGGGCCCCAAAACCCAAGCACTGAAACGATTCTGCAACTCTTTAATCACGTTACCGAAGGAACTAATACCCAGTCCCCACTCGAAATGTCCCAGACGCCATTTTCTTGCACTTTGTCTTACTAATGTTGCCGCATCGAAACCGGCCCCATGACCACTTACGCCGGCAGCGATTCGGGCGAAATCTCCTCCATGCATCCTCGCTGCAGTCTTAGTACCCGATGGCAGCGGCGGGCGAATGACAAGTTATGGGTAGCGATGAGAGAGGTGAGTTGATGTTCGCGATGTAATCGCGCAATCAAAGCGAAAACCGCTTCTGCTGTGTGTCCATCGAGATCGCCCGTAGGCTCATCCGCGAGCAACAGCTTGGGCCCGGTAATGAGCGCACGAGCCAGAGCCACCCGCTGCTGTTCTCCGCCCGAAAGCTCACCTGAGCGATGATGCGCGCGCTGCTCTAGTCCGACCTCGCGAAGCCAGCGTGAAGCTTCTGGCTCGGCCTGTTGCCAGGTCTGCCCTCGAAGCAGCAGCGGCATGGCAACGTTTTCTGCCGCCGTAAATTCCGGCAGCAGATAGTGGAACTGCCACACGAAGCCGGTTTCCCGGTTGCGAAAGTTCGCGGCTTCGTCGTGCGATAACGAGTTCAATCGCAAGTGGGCGCAGTATACGTCACCTGCGGAAGCTCGTTCAAGAGCGCTCAGGATGTGCAACAAGGTACTCTTCCCAGCTCCGGATTCACCCACAATCGCGAGCATTTCACCCCGCTTCACATCGAACGACAAATTCTCAAAGAGCACCAGGTCCGATTCGCCGGACCGGAAAACTTTCTTCAGGCCTTCCACCCGAAGCATCGATTCTTGCTCCGTTAGATGCAATGGACGGCCCTTTCGTTCCATGCGGTGGCCAAGCTCCAGTTTGACGGATCGAAAGTTACTGTTAGCCGTGTATATGCCAGCACATACGATGCCGTGGCGAAAGCAACAGGCACCGCGTTATTTCGCGAAAGCCGCCGGCTCTGGCCTGCCAAAAACTGTATACCCATCCCATTTCCCGTCATGTGATTCGAATCACAACACTTGTTCTACCATCTTGCAGCAAAAGCTGAATCGGGAAATGGCACGAAGGTGGAGTTTTGCAGATTTATTCATAGCGAAGCGCCTCGGCTGGAAGAATTCGCGCCGCCGACCACGAAGGATAAAGTGTGGCAACAAACGAAATGCCCACCGCCACTACCGCTACCATGACGCCGTCGATCAGCCGAGGCGCAAAAGGCACGTAGTTAATGGAGTAGACCTCGGGCGAGAGTGAAATGACATGGTAGTGGCCGCCCGCGTATGAGATTGCATAGCCGAGCACCAGGCCAATCACGGTGCCGATCGCGCCGATCAGTACGCCCTGCGCTATAAAGAGGTTGCGAACCTGCGCCCGCCGCGTGCCCATCGACATGAGAACGGCAATGTCCTTCGTCTTCTCCATGACCATCATGATCAGCGAAATCAGGATGTTAAGGGCGGCTACCAGCACGATCAGACCGATCGTGATGTAGGTAACCAGCTTCTCCAGGCTGAGGGCATGGAACAGTGCCTTGTTTTGCTCCATCCAGTTGGTGGCCATGAAGCCGTTGCCGGCGGCCTCTTCAATTGTCCGAGAGATTTTGTCCGCCTGGTAGATGTCGTCCACTTTGAACTCCAACACCGAGATCAAATCACCCAAACCGAACAGTTGCTGGGCATCCGACAGTCGTACGAAGGCCCAGCTCGAGTCGTAGTCGAAGAATCCGGAGTTGAAAATGCCGACCACACGGAAACGATTGTACTTGGGCACCATGCCAAACGGGGTCAGCTCGCCTTGGGGACTGGTGACGAGAACTTCACCGCCCACTTTGGCACCGAGGTTGTCGGCCATGTCCTTCCCCAGGACGATAGGCGGCATGGCAGCGATGCGTTTATGTACACCGGCCAATGAATCGGGGGACTCTGGAGGGGCGGACGAGTTTGACTTGAGCGAAGTCGAAGAGTCCGCATTTGCCGAAGGTGCTTCTGCGGGAGCCGTCGTCTCCTCCAGCGCATCCGCCGAACCGGCTTTCACTGAGTTCAGCAAATCGCCGACATTGCGTTCGTAGCGCGGAATCATCCCCTTGAGAACCGCACCGCGGGCGCGCGGGCCGCGGGAGATCAGGACCTGTTCAAAGACTGCAGGAGCGGCAGCCACCACATGCGGTTCTTTCGATAGACGATCCATAAGCGGCAGCCAGTCTTTGATGCCGTCGTCCGCAATGCGCTGCAAGCTGATGTGCGACGTGGAGCCGAGCAGGCGCTGCTGCAGGTCCTGACGAAAGCCGTTGTTGATGGCGAGGGCGACAACGAGCGAAGCGACTCCTGCAGCGACTCCAGCGACGGAGATGCCCGTGATGATCCCGATAAACGCTTGCCGCCTTTTGGCGCGGAGGTAGCGGGTCGCGATGAAAAGTTCGAAGCGCATGAAGAGCAGCCGTCAGCCATCAGCCATCAGCTTTCAGCCAAATCGGATTATAGCTGGCGTGGCTCAGTGGACGGTTTCACGCCGGGCGAGAGGAGGCCGTACGCGACAAGTAGCCACCAGCCAAGGGCGATCACGGTAACGACCGCCTGTCCGACGAACTGCTTGAAGAGGGCATGGCTCGTGGGAATTCCGAACTCCGCAACTGCAAGCGCGATAGCACCCACAAACGCAAGAATCGTTAAAACAGCAACGATCGCAATCTTGCGAGTGGGCGAAAGCGATTTGGCGAGGGGCCGTGTAACAGGCTCGCTCGTACGGTACCAGTGCATGAACCATGTTGCCAGGATTCCTATCCCGACGATCGTGCTGCCATGCTGGAAAATCTTGTAGCACGGAATCTGCCCAACGATTGGCAAGAGCACCGGTTGTCGGAGAAACGCCCAGTGGTTATACAGCCAGGTGTGAGCGTGAGTGAACGAGTCCCACAGCAGGTGAGTTTGGATTCCCAGCAGCACAGAACCCACAATCAGGAGGAACCGTGCGGCTCCCCCAAAACTGAATTCGTAAAGATGATGGGCGAGTCTGCGCTGGATGGCATCCGGCAAGAGCATGGCCACGGGGACTTTCACGAAAGTGTGGAAGATCCAGAGGACTACCAGAGCGACTGGGAGAGTGAAGACGATGCTACCCACGAGCGTGTGTCCGAAGCGGCCGCCGTGGGTAACGCGAAGAAAATATTCGAAATCCGGCGCAAAGGTGCCGATCACTAAGGCTGATGGCACAAGACGGAGGCGTCGAAACGGCAGGGCTGCGGCGCTGTGGGCAAGCGTGAACGGCACTCTTACATTATGAACCGGCACTGAGCAACTTGGCGAAAATGACTCAACACCACAAGGTCATGTCACATCGCATTTAGAGCCTGGGTAGGACAGCAGGAACGTTTGTGCGATACGCGACGAACTCGCTTCCGAATCTTTTTTCCAGCTCGGCATCTTCCATGCGAATCATGACTGTGCCGGTGATAATCGCGAACACCGTCAATAGCCAGCAAACCACCAGGCCGGTGCCCACGCTCCACGCCAGCATTTCGCACAAATGACCCAGATAAACCGGATGGCGGACTTTCGACCGGATCCCCGTGGTGACTAGCCGCTGATCGTGTCCGTGAGCACGGACCTCGGGAAGGCCGCCCAGTTGCCCCCAACTGAAGTGCGCTCCAGCCTTGGAATAAGTGGCGATCCCTGCGGCAAAGAGCAACGCTGACGGAATCCAACTCCATGCGGTCGAGTACATCGCCACCATCCGCCACGGGCCGGTGAGCGCGCCGATTCCTGCCCACATCACGGCCCAGGCTGGAACCAGCACGCGAAACGGTGAGCGCTCGCGTTCGCGCCACACATGGGCTCGGGGATGCACCATCAACCAGAACAGCGGGATGGTTGAGTAGATAACGCAGGCAAGCCATCCCAAGGTTCGCAGAAACTGCATGAGGTGATTCTACAGGCCACGTGCGGAGCATTCGTGCTCTGCACGTACGTCATCTACCCGATTCCCTCTGGCCGAGCGATAATGTAAAAATGGCGCGTGCTTTCCTGGATGATCGTTGGCTTCCGAAGTCGGTGCTATGTCTTCGCGACTATGACCGGCACAAATTCCTGCTCGACTTGATCGCTGGTGTCACCGTGGGATTGGTGGCCCTGCCCCTGGCGATGGCATTCGCCATTGCTTCGGGACTTACCCCGCAAGCGGGCATTTACTGCGCCATCGTCACCGGCTTTCTGATCTCGGCGTTTGGCGGATCGAAGACGCAGATTGGCGGGCCGACGGGCGCGTTCGTCGTCGTCGTGGCGGGGATCGTCACGGTGCATGGTGTGGATGGATTGTTCATGTGCACTGTGATGGCCGGAGTGCTGCTCGTCATCATGGGCGTTACCGGGCTGGGCACCGGCGTGAAATACATTCCGCGCCCGGTCGTCATTGGGTTCACCAATGGCATTGCGGTTCTGATCGCCAGTACGCAGGTGAAGGATTTCTTTGGGCTGCATCTCGACAAAGTGCCCGGAGTGTTCTGGCTGCGGATCGAGGCACTGGCGCGAGACTTCCACACGCTGTCGTTCGAAGCAACGGCGCTTGCGGTATTCACGCTGCTGGTGCTGATCATTTGCCGCAGCCTGTCGGCGCGGATTCCGGGCCCCATCGTGGCGCTGCTGCTCGCCACTTGCGCTGTATATTTCTTCAAGCTGCCCGTGGAAACGATCGGGACAAAGTTCGGCGGAATTCCGGCCGGACTGCCGCACATGCACATTCCGCACTTCCGCAGTGACCTGATCCACGGGCTGCTCGGACCAGCATTTACCGTGGCGATGCTGGGCGCGATCGAGTCGCTCATGTCGGCAGTGGTTTCAGATCGCATGAGCAACGACAAGCACAACCCGAACGTCGAGCTGATTGGCCAGGGCGTGGCCAACATTTTCTCGCCGATGTTTGGGGGATTGCCGGCCACCGGAGCCATCGCGCGCACCGCAACCAACATCCGGTCCGGCGCCCAGTCTCCGGTGGCGGGCATCATCCATGCGCTGACGCTGCTGTGCATTCTGCTCTTTGCGGCGCCGTTGGTGAGCTACGTTCCGATGGCGGCGTTGGCCGCGATTCTGATGATCGTCGCCTACAACATGGGCGAGTGGCGCGAGATTCCGCAACTGCTGAAGCTGACGAAGACCGACATCAGCATCTGGCTGGTGACCTTCGCTCTGACGGTATTTGCCGATCTCACCGTCGCAGTCGAAGCGGGGATGATTCTCGCCGCCTTGCTCTTCATCAGCCGCGTCGCTTCGACGACCACCGTGTCGCAGGTAACTGACGACTACGTAGAAGACGGCCGCGTACACATCTTGCAAGACAAAGACATCCCCTATTACGCGACTATCTTCCGCATTCATGGGCCGTTTCTCTTCGGGGCGACCGACAAGATCCAGGCGGTCACCGAGAACCTGCACAAACTACCGCCTGTGGTGATCTTGCGCCTGCGGAATATGACCGCGCTCGACGCTACGGGACTGTTCGCTATTGAAGAAATCGCGAGGGAACTGCACGCGAGCAAGCGCACGTTGATTCTCTGTGGCGCGCGCGAGCAACCGGCACAACTCATTCACCAGGCAGAGTTTGCTGAGGTCATTGGCGAAGAGAATATTTGCGAAAACGTGCAGCATGCGCTGCGGCGCGCGGAGGAAGTGTACGAGGGGCTGGAGGCGAAGTTCGTGGGGAGCAAAAGCTAGACAAAGGATTCTCTCAGGAATTGTCAGCCTGAGCCCCAGATTTTGAAAAGCGGAGACGACGCGGTGATGCGCCGTCTCCGGCAGGAATTTAGCCTCCGTTCGGTCCGTTGTGACAATCGAAACAAGTGAACTGATGGAGTGCAGGAAATGTCTTGTTCTTTCCGTCATCCACAGCAAAGACCCGCTGAATCTTCGTCTGCGAGAGGACAGAACCGTTGTATTTCAATCCGTGGCAGTAGGCGCAGGCCTGATAGCCATACGCATCCACATAAGATTGATGACCACCTTGGTTTACCCAAGACTGACCGATGGTGTGGATTCCATGCGGCCCGCCAGTCGGGCTGACCGGAACCGTGCTATGGCAAACCGTGCACTCGGTGATCTTCGCAACATAGCCTTGTAGCGCCTGCGGATACACATTGTCATTTGCCTGAAGGGTCGGGAACTCCGCATGGGGCGAACCGTGGCAAGCTGAGCAGAATAATGCGCCGTGTCCTGTACTGTAGCGATAGAGGCTCTTCCCTGCGATTGGTGCGTCGGGAGTTGTCGCAAACGTCAGATCCTTCGTCTGCCTCCAGACACCCTTTGACGTGAATGTTGAAGTGTATCGCAAACTGTTGTTGTGACACATCTGGCAGGCGGGCACGTCGAGCCAACCAGTGCGAGTCGACGATCCGACCGTAGTGAGGTTGCTGTGACATGCGGAGCAAAGCTGCGTGTTCATCGCGCCGCGCTTGCACTGTGTCACCGGGCCGGGATGGCATAGATAGCATGAGTTCAGATCGCTATTCACACTGTTCTGATCCAGAGTTTTGCCGGTGCTGAGAAGGATTTGGGCTCCATGCAGGGTATGCATGTCGGAGGTGAGAGAGTTGACGCCTGTCAGACCCGCTAACCCTAGCGCGTTGTCACTGTGGCAAGCGGCACAGAGGATCGGGGTTCCAGAACTCGCTGTCTTATAAAGACTCGACTGATAGGTATAACCGTTTGTCTTCAACTGGGTGAGATATTTCGATATCGGCCAGCGATCGTCGTGTTTCTTCAAAATATTGAGTTTGGTATCCTTCGCTGGATCGGCGTTGTTCACCCATCCGGTGGCGGGCATGGCATTCACGTCAGTGCCCGAGGCGTGGCAATTCTTGCAACTCATTTCATCGCTGACCGCGAGTACGATGCTGATGCTCGCCAGGTCATTGCCCGATAAATCCTTGGCGACGATCTTTGCCATGGGATACGGATTGAAAATACCCTTGTCGTCATAAGGAATTGTGGGAATCCCTACGGCTTCCCAGTAGCCCTCGGTGGGGTTGTACGTCAGGGGTTGGGGTGTAGTGCTTTGTGTACGGTTTCCGGCGAGACCGGTTTCCGGGGGCACGTTGGCCAAGAACAAAGTTGTGACGTAGCTCCAGAAGTTGGTTTTGCCCGCGCTGGAACTGTCCACCGAACCCTTTGTATCTGCGGTGGATTGGTACGTAATTGCGACTCCGCTCGTGACCAGCGCCGGGGGTTCACTGGTTTTGATCAACTGGGCGTGAATCGTATTGTAGGGTGGCAACACTGAGAAGATCGAATAGTCTTTGCCATCAATGCAGTGCATGCCAAGTTCGCTCCAGGCGACGAGTGCGTAACCTGAAGGGGCGGCCGGTGCACCGACGATAGCTGAAGTTCGGGCGGGTTTTGAAGTGCTGTGTCGCGCCGGAGAAGATGCGATTCCGCGTCCGGCACCGAAGGCGACAAGGATAATGAGCGCGACCGCGGTGAGCAGTCTTTTCATGGAGATCGGCCTCCTTACGAGAGCGATGAACGTCGAAGAGATCGAGACTAGTTGGCAGATGATTAGAGGCGCGTTACTTGAAGACGCACGGCTGCGAATTCCAAGGCAACGGTATGCCTGGAACGCTCAGCATCCAATGATGGGAATCACTGGTTCGAGTGACATCGGTCACGCATGCAGTTTCAGTCCCTGCAGACCTAGAACCTGTACAAGTACGACGCCTTCACAAAAAACTGCCGGCTGTCGTTGATGTAGCCGTTCGGCGTTGTGAGGATGAATCCGGTCACGGGATCAACGGCCAGGCCACGATTCAGATTTGCGAGGTCGGTGTTGTAGCCGACATAAATTGCCGTGCCGGGATGCACGAGATAGGTAATTAGAAAATCAGTGTTGAAGTTCTTCGTCGGAGACAGCGAACTAATCGCCGGGTTCGAGAGCACAGACGTGTATTGCAGAATCACGCGGGCAGAGAGGTCCCGCGTGAACTGATAGTTCCACTTGCTGCGGAAGATGTGGTTCGTCACAGCAGTGAGGTGGGCATCGCGCTCACGAACGTGTTCGAGTAGATAGGTGTTGTCGATGCGGAGCCGGCCGGCTGCGTGGAAGGTGAGCGTGAAGTTGCCCTGATCTTCATGGCCGATCTCTGGAGCCCGGCCGGCGGACGGGTTGTAATTCACGCCGCCGCCCGAATACGCGATCGCAGCGAAGTCGAATAGCTTGGACCAACTGGTCCCGGCTTCGATTCCCCAAAATCCCTGCGGATACGCCGTCACCCGGTTGAGCGTGCTGTAGTCCTGCGGACGCAGGCGAACATCGTCGTAGGCAAAAGGGTGGAAGTTGACGTAGGTACTGCGCGCCATGTCCACGCGGAAGCCGGGGAGCGCGAAGTATTCCAGCGCGGTGCCGTGGTGGTCCCAGATGTTGAACTGATTGAGCGTGGGACCATAGGAAATCAGAAATTTGCCTTCGGGACGGAAATAATAGCTGGTGTTGATACTCTGCTCGCGAACATCAACGCGATTCACGAAACCGGTTTGAGTTACAAAGCCCGGGCTGTAGTCCACATACAGGGATTGCAGGTTGAACTTGCGTCCGTTGCGCTCGAGGTCGATCTTGTAGCCGGGCCCAGCCGAGCTGATGCCTGCGACGACATCGACCGTGGAACTGGTCGCGGCAGCGCCCTGCAAACGCCAGTTCGGGTTGAGCTTGAGGTTGGCATCGAGGGCACCAACACGGTTGTATCCGCCGCCGAATTCTCGGTCGGTGTAGGTCGCGCCGATGGTCGACTGCTGGAAAATGTCGTGGCTGACGCGGGCAATGGTAAAGGTGGCGCGGTCTCCGGCGTGGGGGTCCGTTGGCGGGAGCGCCTCACCCGGTGCGCGGTCATCGCTGGCGAGAACTCCAACGGCCCAGGGGCCGGACTTCCCGGTGAGACGCAGGCCAAACTCCGGATGGCCGATGTTGCGCGTAAAAACAAGATTGATCGGGGTCGTGAAGTAGTTGCTGTTCTCGAGAAAAAACGGGCGCTTCTCCGGGAAGAAGACGGCGAAGCGCTGATTCACGGTGACCTGCGGCTGATCCGACTCGACCTGGCTGAAATCGGGATTGATGGTAGCGTCGAGCACGAAGCTGTCGTGCACGATGAATTTGGCGTCGAGTCCGACCTCGGGCTGAAACGTGCGACTCTCGAAGAAGGGATTATTCGGATCGCGCTGGTCGATATCGCGGAAGCCGCGGAACAAGCCGTAAGGAATGAGTTGAATATTCCGTGCTGGCGAGATGTGCTCGATGCCCGTGGCAGTCGCGGCCTGGTTGAATCGCCCTTGAATTCGGTTGGTGATGCGGGGCCAGAAGATGTTTTCGTTGGTGCGCGGGATCGATCGGTTCAGAATGATGCGCCACTGTTGAATATCTGTTCTCGGAAAACGCAGGCTCTTGAACGGGATCGCCATTAACACGATGTAGCCTTGGCTCGTCAGGCGGGCTTCGGAGTTCCAGACCGTATCGAACGACGGATCGAAGCCGCTGTAATCGGCCGCTGTGCCGTTGCCGATCGAGCCTTCGGTCCAGAGAGCGTCCCATTGAATGCCCAGCGGGTTGGCGGCAAAGGTGTAGGCTCGGCGCGCATCGTTGAAGGTGTCGATCATGATCTCGGCGGAGTCGTCCGAAAAAATATCTTCGCGGCGAGTCATGCGGGCGCGGATCTTGTCGGGCTCCTTGTCCCAGCAGATGAACACGGCGTAGAGATTGTGATCGTCGTACGCGAGGTATACATCGGTGTCCTGCGAAGGCACGGCGCCGTCGGCGGGGTCGCGCACGATGAAGCCGGTGACTTTCCGCATGCGGGCGGCGACCTGGGGATCGGGCTGCATGGTTTCGAATTCGGCGAGTGTAGGCGGCGTGTCAATGCGGGGAATCTGAATCGTAGGCGGATCAGCAAATAGAAGCGGCGCGCAGGCCAGAACCAACGCCGCCAGCAGAGTTGATTTCAATTTCTTTGGGGTCACGCGCTAAAGAATTGTACACGGGCGGAGACTTAGTATTGTTGTTCAGCCCGTCACCAGTTCGCTCTCGGGCAATGGCTGCGTCCGTGTTGGCAGCCCAAAGCCGTTCACAAGGTTGCGGCGGTGCTCGAGAATCTGCTCCATCTCTTCTGGCGTTCCCCGCACTGGGGGAACATTGGAAATCGCGTCGTGCAGCATCTTCCAACTCGTTTCGGAGGCGATCACGGCATCCCGCGCCTGCGGGAACCCCAGATTCTTTCCCGCAAGTATGGATCGGCCGAAAACCTCGACCATCACATCGAGCTTCTTGTCGTTGAACGCTGCCGTGCGGCGAAGTGTTTTGTGGACGCCGTACAACTCAACGGTTGCTTCCGCGAAGTCATGCCTCATCCGCGCCACGCCCTTGGTGCCGATCGCGTCAACATAACAATTGTGAGGCTGTTTCTTTGCCAGGTGACCGTAGATGAATCCCTGCGTGATATCAAACACCACGCCGTTGGCGAATGTGCCATGCACCTGCACCCACCACGGGTCTTTGTAACCCCAGGCGCGCAGACCTTGCGCGTGCCAGTCTTGGTATTCGCTTTGTGCGTACCAGCGCGCTACGTCCACATAATGCATTCCGCAATCGTGGAACGGCGGCCCTTCCGGATCGTGGCCTTCCATTGGCATGTGGCCGGGCGTCATGTGACAAACTCGGATTACCGCCAAGTCGCCTATCTCGCCCTCTTCAATGAATTTCTGGACATCTTTGTGGTACCAGGCGTTCCGATTGAACAGATTGACCGCCACCAGACGGTCACTTGCCTCAATCTCGCGGACGAGTTTCCATTCCGTGGCCACGTCGGCGCCGATCGGCTTTTCCGCCAGCACATGCTTCCCGTTCGCCAGAGCGAGCCGAATCTGCTGAGGCCGAGCATCCGCCAGGGTAAACAAGCCCACTGCATCAATTGATGGGTCGTGAAAAATGGCGCCGGCGTCATCATAGATTGCCGCGCTCGGCAGTTGCTGTCTGGCCAATTGGCGTGCTCCACCGCAGATGTCGTAGACCGCGGCCACGTCCCAAAGATCGCTTTGTCGCATAGCGGCGACAAAGTCGCGGCCCATTCGACCATACCCCAGGATTCCGGCTCTAAGCCTTCTTGACATACCCGCTCGCCAACCAGTCTGGCACCCGCCACCAGCGCGGGTTTCGCCTCTCATACGCTATGTTAGGCGAGCCCCGCCCCATACACTGTGATTCTCATCACAGGTAGCCGAGTATTAGTGACCGTAGAAAAGTACAATCGTTACTAAGAGAGGAATCGAGACCATGAAGGGACCTCTAGCCGTACTCGCTCGGAGCATCCCAAACCTGATGGTGTGCGCGTTGTGGTTGAGCGTCGCCACGGCGCAGACTCCACGGCCCGCGCTGCTCGTGCTCGACAAAGACGACAGCAAGCTAGCGATCGTGGACCCAGCGAGCCTGAAGGTCGTGGAACGCGTGCCGGCCGGGGACGATCCGCACGAAGTGGTGGTCTCCGACGATGGCACTCTCGCCTTCGTAAGCAACTACGGCGCATTAGGAAAACCGTTGCACACGATTTCAGTCATCGATCTGGTGCACCGGCAGGCTTTGCCGGCCATCGATCTCGGCGCTCTGGTTGCACCGCATGGAATGGATGCTGCCAACGGAAAAATCTATTTCACAGCGGAAATGAGCAAAGTCATTGGGCGAATCGATCCAGCGTCGCGACAGGTGGAGTGGGTTCTCGGACTCGGCCAAAATCGCACGCACATGGTGAAGGTCTCTGGTAACGGCGATGCGATCTATACGTCGAACGTTATGTCTGATTCCATCAGCGTGATCGAGAAAGATGCCAATGCGCAAGGCTGGCGCGAGACGGTAGTTCCGGTGGGCAAGGGGCCGGAAGGTTTCGACGTATCGCCCGACGGCAAAGAACTCTGGGCCGCGAATTCACATGATGGCACGGTCTCTGTCGTAGATCTGGCCGGCAAGAAAGTCGCTCAGGTCTTGAAAGTCCCCACCCAGTTTGCCAACCGGTTGAAATTCACTCCGGATGGACGAATGGTACTGATCTCAGATCTCGGGACGGGCGATCTGGTTTTTCTGGATGCGAAGGCGCGAAAGGAGATTAAACGAATCAGCGTGGGCAAGGGATGCGCTGGCATTCAAATGGTGCCAGACGGATCGCGGGCGTTCGTAGCCGTGAGCCGCGACAATAAGATTGCCGTGGTGGATTTGAAATCCTTGGCTGTCACAGCGGAATTCTCCACCGGCAAGGGGCCGGATGGCATGGCGTGGCTGCCGGCAAAGTAACCCCAGTTATCGCGATGTTAGTGCCATGCCTCTCACAGTTGTAGCTGTCCCTCGATTGAAACTACCTACGGACGGACTTATGCTGCTATCTACTGACTTTCCCCGATGAATATCGCGCTAACTCGAAAAAACGTCTGGACTGTTGCCGTGCGCAATTATTGGTGGTTGAGCACTGTGGGCGGCATGTACTTCGTCGTGGGATTTTGGCTGTGGCACGGCAGCCGGGCGGCGATATTGTCGAGCATGTGGTTCCTGGTGGTTGCGATTGTTGGGCTGGTGCTTCACTACCTCATCAGTTGGCACCGGCGTCTTCCCCAGGTATGCATGATCATGGCGCACTTGCTTCTCGGGCAGGCCATCTTGATCTGGCAAAAATCCCATTTGCCACTCAGCGACTATACCCACCTGGGCAATCCAGCAAGTCGAGATCTTCTGATCTATCTGGTCTCCACGCTCATCATGGGCGCCATGAGCATGTTCGCCGGGGCGTGGGGAGCGGTGATTGCCTTGGCCACGCACTATGCGTTCATTTTCAATATCCATGACGAGTTTTCGTTCAAATGGATTTTCCCAGTGTTCATGGTGATGGCCGGCGGCATTGTAAGCACTGCATTCTGGCGCCTCGATCGAGCCTATGACCAACTCGAAGTCCTGGCCAACCGCGATAATTTGACGGGGTTGCTCAACCGGCACCGCCTTGTCGCAGAGTTCGATCGGTTGCAGGTTCTTGCCCAAGCAAAGGACCGGCCTCTATTGCTGGTGGCGTGGGACCTGGATGGCCTCAAGGAAATTAACGACCAGCAGGGTCATGCGGCGGGCGATGACCATATCCGCAACTTCGCGAATGCTCTGCAGGCAAATGTCCGCCATCCCTCCGATGCCCGCTTCGGCGACGCCGCCTTCCGCGTGGGTGGCGATGAGTTCATCAGCATGCACCTCGATGCGCGCGACGGAGAGAACCTGATGGAGCGCGTTCATCAATCGTGCCCCAGCGTCTCTGCGGGCTGGGTGCTCTGCAACTCGCTCACCCTTGACCAATCCCTTACCCGGGCCGACAAGGCCTTATACGACAGCAAAGAACGGCGCAAGAAAGGCCTTCCCAGAGCCGCGGCCTGCGACTGATCTAGTTGTCAATCCGCTGCACCACCGAAAGAATCTTCCACTGTCCGTCCACTTTGGAGAGCGTCATGTAGTCCACCCAGCCAGGAGTCACAAGCTTGGCGGACGCGATGGTTCCTGCGATGTCGAGCACCGTGACCTGTTCGGTTCGCAGCGATTGGGGAATTTCGGCAGCGTTGTTCGAGCGAGCGTCTTCTACCATCTGGGCGCCCGTTCTCTCCCTCACCGGAATATCTCCGTGGATCATGTGCTTTACGTAATGCGGATGCAGCGTCTGCTCCATGCGGCGAGCGTCGCCCGTGTACCAGGCTTCGATGTAGTTGGTCACTGTGGCGCGCACGGCGGACGAGTCATCGCCTGTCTTGCTCTCTTGCGCGCTAGTTGAAAGGTTGAAAAGCAGGAACAGACACAGGGCAAACCCTGGTACGAGGCGTTTCATGGCAGATGGTCTCCGCGAGGGGGCTGCGATTCGGACAACCCGATTATGCCTCACGCCCGATTAGACGAAACCACACCGAAGGTCATGCCTGCCGCGAAATTTGGGACAACGTCGTCGTCCCGACAGCGTGCCGGACCCTGCCGCAGTAGCCTACGACCGCGATATCCCTTATTCTCTAGACTGTCCACGAGGACCGCTCTCCCCAGATGATCGTCAACTTCGCAGAACGCGCGCACAACCACAACTGGGAACTCGACCCAGTCATCCGGTCGCTGCTCGACACCGATTTCTACAAGCTCCTGATGCTCCAGTTCATCTGGAAGCACTTTCCAAAAACGCGCGTGCAGTTCTCGTTATTCAACCGGCATGCCTCGGTGCGAATCGCCGACGTCGTTCATATCGAAGAACTGAAGGTGCAACTGCAGCACGTGCGCGGGCGGCGTTTTCGCAAGTCAGAATTGGTATGGCTGGCCGGCAACACGTTCTATGGGCGCCGGGGAATTTTCGAGCCGGCGTTTCTGGAGTGGCTTGAGCACGACTTCCGCCTGTCGGACTACCAACTTCGCGTTACTGACGGCCAAATTCATCTGACGTTCGAGGGCTCATGGACCGAGACCACGATGTGGGAGTTGTACGCGCTCGCCATTCTCGATGAACTCAAGACGCGAGCGCATCTGAAAACACTCAGCGAATTTGGCCTCGACATTCTTTATGCACGCGCCAAAACGAAGCTCTGGAGCAAGATCGAGCGGCTGCGCGGAGTCCCCGACTTGAGCGTCGCGGACTTTGGAACGCGGCGGCGACACAGCTTTTTGTGGCAGGAATATGTCGTCGTCGCCATGGCGACCAATCTCGGTGGCAATTTCATTGGCACGTCGAACGCATTCCTCGCGCACAAGCATGACCTCGAGGCCATCGGAACCAATGCGCACGAAATTCCGATGGTAATGGCCGCTCTTGCCCCCGACGACGTGGCGTTGAAAGCGTCGCAGTATCGCGTGCTCGAACTCTGGCAGCAGACCTACGAAGGCGCGCTACGCGTGATGCTGCCCGACACATTTGGAACTACGCAGTTCCTGGCCGGTGCACCCGACTGGGTGGCCGACTGGACCGGCCAGCGCGTGGACAGCAAAGATCCTTACATTGCCGGAGATGAATATATTCAGTGGCTCAAGGCGCGCGGGCGCGATCCGAGCGAGAAATTACTGATCGCCTCTGACATGCTCGACGTGGACCGGATCCTGGGGCTGCATGCTTATTTTGGCGGGAAGATGGCAAAGGGCGCAACTGTCGACGACTTTCGCAGTGCCGCCGACTTCGACGACCGCAACAAGTGGACTCCCGACCGCCGCATCCGCGTCAGCGCTGGCTGGGGTACGCTGCTTACTAACGATTTTCGCGGATGCAATCCGAACGACGGAACGGGCTTTGATCCGATCAGCCTGATCTGCAAGGTTTCGGATGTTGAAGGCCGGCCCGCCGTGAAACTTTCCGACAACTATTCGAAGGCACTGGGCCCAGCGTCAGAAGTCGAGCGTTACCGGCGATTGTTCGGAACCGCCGGAGTCGCCAACGCTCCGCTGGTGACCTAGACGCCGCCAAGGTGTCATCCTGAGCGGAGCCGTTTTTCAGGCGAAGCGACGGATCTCGGTCTTATTCGACCTCGCGCGTCAGCCAAACTGCACTACCACGCGCTCGACACGACAACACATCTTCCGCTTTCTGTGGCACATTAGAAGTTCATGCCCACGCCCGCCGACGCCAGAGCTGGACGCGCCGCCTTTACCCATCCCGGCTTCGTGCTCTTCCAGATTGCGCGATTCCTCATCGTCTCGGCCGTTGAAATGCAGGCAGTCGCCGTCGGATGGCAAGTCTACGAAATCACTCATAGGCCACTCGATCTCGGACTGGTCGGGCTGGCGCAATTTCTGCCGGGAATTCTGCTCTTCCCCATTTCCGGCCACGCCTCCGACCGCTTCGAGCGGCGCAACGTGCTCTCGGCCTGCTACGCGGGATACGCCATCTGCTTCGCTGCCTTGCTGTTTTTAGCGCAACGCCGAGTACATTCGATCAACTCCATTTATATCGTGCTGGTTCTGATTGGTGTAGTGCGCTCGTTTAACGGAACCGCCAGCCGGTCGATCCTGCCGCAGTTAGTTCCAACAGAACACTTCCCCAACGCCGTCGCATGGAACGCCAGCATCTTTCAGGCGGCAACGATTCTCGGGCCGTCGTTTGGCGGCATCCTTTACGCGGCTTCGAACGGGCCATCCGCGGTTTACGCGATCGCCACGCTAACTGCTATCGGAGCCACGCTCTCTTCCTTCCGCATCCGGCCTGAGGTCAAGGCGCGGCCGCGCGAGCCCATGACCTTCAAGACCGTCTTCGCGGGACTTCATTACATCTGGAGCAAGAAGCTGATCCTCGGCGCGATTTCGTTGGACTTGTTCGCCGTTTTGCTCGGAGGAGCCGTCGCGCTGTTGCCGGTGTATGCTCGCGAAATCCTGCACACTGGGCCTTGGGGTCTTGGACTGCTGCGCACCGCGCCTGGAATCGGCGCCGCGCTGATGGCCGTGGCCGTGGCGCACCGGCCTCTCCGCGGACGATCAGGGCCGACTCTGCTTTGGGCCGTCGCTGGATTCGGAATCTTTACGATCATCTTCGGCCTGTCCCGCAGCCTCACACTTTCGCTGATCGCTCTGCTTCTGCTCGGTGCCAGCGACATGATCAGCGTGATCATCCGCGCCACGCTCACGCAGCTCGCCACTCCCGACGAGATGCGCGGGCGCGTCACCGCCGTCGACATGATTTTCATCGGCACCTCGAACGAGTTCGGACAGTTCGAGTCCGGTGTGACCGCACAATGGTTCGGCACCGTTCCTGCCGTCGTGCTGGGAGGGATCGGAACTTTGGTCGTCATCGGCCTGTGGGCATGGCTCTTCCCGGAACTGCGGCATGCGGGGGAGCTTACGAGCATACGCAGCGACGTCACGCCTGCAACAACCGATCCCGCCCAGGGATGAATAGCTCGCTTGCTGTCCATCGTTCAAACACATACGAAGCATCGCGGAAATCTTGCTGGCTTCCCCTGCCTGATGCCGTAGAATGTCGAATCCTTTCTGCAATCCAAGGGACCGGCATTGATCGAGCGCTACTTCCATCTCGTGGACAATAAAACTACCGTGCGCCGCGAATTTCTCGGCGGACTCACGACGTTTCTCACGATGGCGTATATCGTCGTGGTGAACCCGCAGATCCTGTCGCAAGCTGGGATGCCCGCGGAGGGCGTCGTGTTCGCGACCTGCATTTCCGCCGCGGCCGCCACGCTGGTGATGGGACTCTACGCGAACTATCCCATTGCTCTCGCGCCCGGCATGTCGCTGAATGCCTACTTCACCTACCAGGTCTGCCTGGCCATGCATGTGCCGTGGCAAACCGCGCTGGGCGTCATCTTCTTTTCCGGCGTTTTCTTTTTGATTCTCACCGTGACGCGCGTGCGCGAGCAGATCGTGAACGGAATTCCCGACTGCCTCAAGCATTCGACCGCCGGCGGCATCGGGATGTTCATTGCATTCGTCGGATTGCGCAATGCCAAAGTGGTCGTGGCGAATCCGGCAACCTTCGTCGGGCTCGGCACTTTTTCGAATCACGAAACCCAACTGGCGTGCCTGGGTCTTGCTATCATGCTGATCCTGATGGCGCGCAAGATCAGCGGAGCCATTCTGGTTGGGATTCTTGCGACGACCGTGCTCGGAATTCTCCGCGGCATGGCCGGTTGGCCAACAGCCATCTTCTCGCTTCCGCATCCTTCGTCGACCTGGCTGCAGCTTGACCTGCGCGGAGCCATGCACCTCGGCTTGCTGGAAATCATCTTCGTCTTTTTATTTGTCGATCTTTTCGACAACGTCGGCACGCTCGTGGGAGTGTGCGAGCAGGGCGGCTTCGTGCACAATGGCAAGATCCCTCGCGTGGGTCGCGCGCTCGTCTCCGACGCGGTCGGCACTATCTTCGGAGCCCTAACCGGAACCTCCACCGTCACCAGCTACATCGAAAGTGCGGCAGGAGTGGCCGCCGGAGCGCGCACTGGCTTGAGCAACGTGTTCGTCGCCGGCATGTTTCTGCTGGCGACGTTTTGTTCGCCGCTGGCGACTGCGATCCCAGGCTATGCCACTGCGCCTGCGCTGATTCTGGTTGGCGCGCTGATGACGGAATCCATCGGCCGCGTCGAGTGGCGAGAATTCACCGAGGCGATTCCAGCGTTCGTCACGCTGCTGGCCACGCCGCTGACGTTCAGCATTGCGACAGGGTTGAGCCTGGGATTGATCTCTTACACGCTGGTAAAAGTCGCCGCTGGAAAATTCCGCGAGGTGAGCGCCGTCATCTGGATTCTGACCGCTCTATTTATTCTTCGCTACATTTATCTGGCCGCGGGCTAAACTACGGAACGTTGACCGTCACCGTCGCCGACGTGCGCCCGAACTGGTTGGTCGCGTACAGCGTGTACGTCGTGGTTGCAGTCGGATTCACACCGACGCTCGTTCCCCGCACCGCACCCGGGCCGGGCGAGACGATGGCATAGTCGGCGCTGGGAGCGCTCCACGACAACGTCACGCTGCCTCCTGATGCAACGTGCGCGGCAGATGCCGTGAAACTGCTGATCACCGGTGCTGCTCCCGTTGGATAGTCCGCGTTCGTGTACACCGGATTCATCAGCACGACTTCGAAGGCCGAAGACGGCACGGTCTTCAGTGAATCGAGATCAGAACCCCACCGGTTATCGGACACGCCCGTCACGTAGAGCGAACTGCCGTTATCGGCGAGGATCAACCCGTACGTCTTCATCGCAGTCAGAATGACTTGCGTCGAGAAACTGGAGATGTTGTAGCTCGATTTCAGGCGCAGCCGCATGCCCATCGGCGGCGCGGTCGGATCGCTCGAGGTTGCCGCCCAATGCGACGCTGGGGGTATGAACGCCGCGCTCGTCTTCGGCAGCGTGAAGCGGAATGCGTGAGAAATCTTTCCGACCGCTACTTCGTCATAGCGCACGAGTCCGGGGAAAACGGGAAGGCCCGCGGCGTCCGCCGAAGTCCACGTGTACGGCCGCTGCTCAGCGCTGAGCAGATCCCACACCGCGGTCGAATCGGCATTCCAGCTCCCGTCGGAATTCACCGACGAGTTGTAGATTTCGTACAGAAAGCAGTTGCCATTGTCTAACACCAGCACATGGCGATCGCCGCTGCTCGACGATCCGCCCTCAACCGGAGAATTCGCCGGAACCGGCATGCGGCCGGCATCACTCTCATCTCCGTACGCTCCCAGGTTCACATTCACCAATGGCTGGCTGCCATCGACCACGACGTAAGGAATGCCGTAAGTCGGATCGGTGCCCCAATCGGGATGAACGTTCACCGAGCCCACCCACTTGCTGATAATCGCGCTGCAATTCGCGTCGACCGGCGCCGCAGAAATATCTGTATTCCACAGATTGCTGCTGGTGAATGGAACAAATCCGTTCAGGCTCGCCGTTTGACCGCTCGCCATGACATTGCAAGCGAGGTTGCTGCCACCCGTACCACCGCCCGTGCCGCCACCCGAACCGCCCGTATTTCCGGCGGGATTCGAAACGCCAGAACAAGCCGTCATCCAAAACGCCGAGATGACGAACGCGCAGAGAAAAAGAAATATCTTCCAGGCTGAACAGGGGCAGCGCATGGTATATCTATTTTCGACGCACCTGCCACCGGCCCGAAAGAGACCTTACGGACATGTTCCGATTCTTACAACGATTACAAGAACGGTTCCGTCACTTCCCCTTCAGTACCGTCTTCGCTGCGCCCATGTTGTCGTACTTGTCGTAGACGCGCACCACGACCACGTGCTCGGAAGCCACGTCTTTCCCGGTTTCCATCGCCACTTTGAAGTCGTAGTCTTCGATCCTCGAGTCCGACAATTGGCCAACCGGTTCAACGTATTTCCAATCGCCCGCATCCACGGAATATTCGGCGCGCTTCACGGTCGAAAATCCGTCTTCCGCGCGGAAGCGCACGTGAAATTGCGTACCTTCCACAGTGGCAGTCAGATTCTCGATACGCGGAGGCGTGGTATCCACCTCGAAACGGCGGCTTTCTTTCGAGGCGCTCAGCGCTTCGCCCGGCGAATGCGAAGGAGCATCCGAGGCAACCACCTTTACGGTGTAACCTCCATCGGGCAGTAAGCTCGCGTCGAAGGAATATGCTTTGTCGGTCAAATTGTCTTTCAACAGTAGCCAGCGGGTCTCGCCATCGCCGCGATAGTAGACCGAGTAAACCATCTGATCGTCGTTCTCATCGTGCGCGTTCCACTTCACGCCGATCGCGTCTCGGTCGTGAGAACTCGGCACCGGCGACTCGAAATGCCCGCCGGACGATCCACTCAGGTCCGAGCCCAGACTCAGTCCGACAGGTTTTGAGAGAGGCTGATAGCGCACGCCCATCTGCACAGAAACATCTTCAATCTCGGGAGCAACGTTTTTCGGCAGGTAATTCAGGGTTACGCTGTGCACCGCCGGCTTCTCCGCCGCAGCATGCAACACGGCCTTCCACTGGGCATAGCGCGCGGCAGGAACTGACATCTCCGCTCCGTTGCTCAGGTCGACTTTCTTCCACGCACTCCAGTTACGGTCAGGATTGTCCACGTTTCCGCTGCGAACCAGCAGCTCCACGTTACCCGAGCCCCGAAACTCAGCGCGTCCCCACCGCGAAAAGATTTTCGCGTCGAACACGTCGCTCTCGTAGGTCCCCTCGTTCTCCGGCCCCGGACCCAACACAAAAATCTTGCCCAGATTGCTGCTGGCTGCGTAAAGACCGCCGCCGGGAGCTTTCGCAAAGCCCGTCACCTGCGACGCTGCCGCCTTCAGCAGATCGGAAAATTCATCCTGTCCCTCGATCGCAAAAACATGTCCGCGGTTTCCCGTGCCGGCGAGCAGTCGACCACGCGAATCGAATGCCAGCGCATACACGATGTCTTCCCGCGACGTCCAAATCTTCGACGGAGATCCGTCGGGCGCAATGCGATAAACATCCGACCCCCCGCTCGCTCCACCGCCAGGAAACGGAAATGGACCCGTCTGCACCGTACTGGGAGTCGTTGTGAGGGTCAGCCCCGGCGATTGCGGGCCCGCTGCGGTAGGCGTGCCGCCTCCGATCGTGATCGTCGTCGGTGACGTGCTGGTCGGCGAGACCCCAGAACCCGTACGCTTCTCACCCACACCTGCTGCGTATATGTTGCCGTCGTGGTCGAGAGCGATCGCCGTGATCTCTTTCTTCGGCGCGCTATAGAGCACGAAACCTTCTCCCGTGGCAGAGATCCGGTACACCAACCCGCTGCCATCTGTACCCGCAATGACGTTGCCCTGGGCATCGAGCGCAAGCACGCGAATGTGCGTCTCGTCGCTCTTGAAGAAGAGCGCATGCTCACCCTTCGGCGTGACCTTGTAAATCTCTCCGTGATCTCCCGTCGCTACGAAAAGATTTCCCGCTTTGTCGAGCACCAGGTCCCATATGTATTTCGTTCCCGGCGCAAAGTACACAGAGGAACTCCACGATGGGTCGAGAGTCGGCTTGCCTGGCGCGTCGGCCGAAGAATCTTTCCCAGCACCCTTGTCTGTCTTGGCCGGGGCGGTCTTCTCGCCGGCCTTGTGCTCGATCTTATAAACCTTGCCATCCGGGGCCGTTGCCGCATAGATCACACCGCCCGCTGCGACTTCGATCGTCTGCACCTGCAATTCCTGAGGCTCGAAAATAATCGTAGCCTTCCCGTCTGGCGCGATCCGGTAAACCCTCGCCGGGGCGCCGGTAGCGGCATACACATTTCCCGCATCGTCCGCCACGATCGCCCATATATAAGTGGATGGCGTCGCGTAGAGCATCTTGAACGACGGAGCCAGTTCCAAACCGCCGGCACTGCGAATAGCCACTCCCGTTGCCGTACCTTTTGTGAGTTCCTCGAACTTCGACTGCTCCCACGTGTGCGTTCCGTCGGCGAACGTGACCGCGGGCAAACTGAAAATGATCAGTGAAGTGAGAAAGAAACTGGCAAAAAGGATGGAAGAAGGCTTTCGCGAACTCGGCAATTTCATACCTCGAAGCGGGATGGTCGGCAGTAGATTCAGGGTACCACGCCAACCGAGGCCAGCGACGGCACCCGCCCGAGATACGATCCGCGTACTCATGCTATCGTAGAAATTTCATGCCTACCCCGCGCCAAGATCTGCTGCGACTGCTCGCGCACAAGTCGTTTCGTCTGGGCCAGTTCACGCTCGCCTCGGGCGCGACCAGTGACTACTACATCGACTGCCGCACGACGACGCTCGACGCGAAAGGCTCACGGCTCACTGGAGAGGTATTTTTCGAAGAGATCCAGAAGCGCGGATGGAAGCCCCAGGCCATCGGCGGGCTGACGATGGGCGCCGATCCGATTGTGGTCGCCGTCTCCGTCGTGAGTGGCGCACTAGATGGCTTCCTGGTGCGCAAGGCCGAAAAGCAGCACGGCACCGGACAGCGCATCGAAGGCTTCCGCGAGAAGGGCGCGCGCGTCGTGATCGTCGACGATGTCTGCACCACCGGCGGATCGACGATTCAAGCGATCGAGGCCGCCCGCGAATTCGGATTCGAAGTCGTTGGCGTGATGTGCCTCGTCGAACGGGAAGAGCACAAAGGCCGTCCCAATGTAGAGAAAGCCGCAGCCCCAGCCCCTTTCATTTCTATTTTCACGGCCAACGATGTGCGCGAACAACACATCCTGCAAAATGACGACACCGAACCAAATGTTTTTGCAGTCGCAGCTGTGTGCGAAGTGTGCGGCAGGCCAGCCGTAACCAACAATCCCCGGAATCTCTGCGAGGCGCACAAAATCTAACAATATCGAGAGATTGCCTCGGCGAGACTAATTTCTCAATTACGCAATTTCTTAATTACTCAATTCTTATGATTCAAACTCTCGAATGGACCGACAAAGGCGTACGCTTCATCGATCAGACGAAGCTGCCTACCGAAGAAACCTACGTCACCTGCAAGACGCATGAGCAGGTCGCCGACGTCATCCGCAATATGGTCGTGCGCGGCGCGCCGGCAATCGGCGTCGCTGCCGCCATGGGAATCGCGCTCGGTGTGAACAACTCCAAAGCCGAGACCAACGGCGATCTAAAGCGCGACCTCGACCAGATTTGCGATCTCATTGGAAAAACTCGCCCCACCGCGGTGAATCTTTTCTGGGCCATCCGCCGCATGCAGGAAAAGTTCGAACGCATCCGCATCCGCCCGATTCCCCAGATCAAGCGCGATCTCATCGAAGAAGCCCAGCGCATGCACGCCGAAGACATCGCCGCGAACCAGGCCATGGGACGCCACGGCGCCACGCTCATGCCGAGCGATGGTGGAGTACTTACGCACTGCAACGCCGGCGCGCTCGCCACCGCGGGATACGGCACGGCACTCGGCGTGATCCGTGCGGCCGTCGAGCAGGGCAAGAAGATTCACGTCTACGCCGACGAGACGCGCCCGTTCCTGCAAGGCTCGCGCCTCACCGCGTGGGAGCTCATGAAGGACGGCATCCCCACCACGGTGATCTCCGACAACATGGCAGGCGCCATGATGAGCAAAGGCAAGATTGGAGCCATCGTGGTTGGCGCCGATCGCATCGCCGCCAACGGTGACGTCGCCAACAAAATCGGCACTTACACCGTCGCGATTCTCGCCAAGGAGCACGGCATTCCGTTTTATGTTGCAGCGCCAATTTCTACCGTGGACCTGTCTTGCCCCGATGGCAGCCAGATTCCCATCGAGCAACGCAACGCCAAAGAAGTCACCCACATCGGCGGAAAACAAATGACTCCCGATGGCGTGGGAATCGAGAACCCCGCCTTCGACGTGACGCCCTCGAAATATGTGGCCGCAATCATCACCGACAAAGGTATCGCCCGCGCCCCGTACCAAGAGTCTCTGCGACAGTTGGCCGGGCAAGACGCCGACGTGCATCCCTAGACTCAGTGTTAGACCGCGTGATTACTTTCGTAAAGAGTTGTAAACCCCCGAATTCTTTCGCCTTCCCCGCTACTTATGCTTTGGGTTCGGGTTGAATCAAACGGCGACTCGCTCGTGCTAACCTGAGCTCAGAAAATCCAGCTCTCCGCCAAATATCGTCAGGGGGATGTTATGTCGTTACGCAACCGCTTCGTTCTGCCCTTCATTCTTTCCACACTTGCGATTCTTTCAGCCTGCGGAGGCAGCAGCAGTCCGCCGGTTGTCGCCCCGCCCACTGGAGGCTTCAGTACGAGCAATCTAAACGGCACTTATGTCTTTTCAGTCTCCGGCACAGACACCGTCGGGGCCCCGTACGCGCTTGTTGGCACCTTCACGGCCAATGGTACCGGTGGCATTACCGGCGGCACAGTTGACGTCACTGACTTGAGCATCGGGCAGATCGCCAATTCGCCGGTGAGCAACAACGGTACTTACCAGATCGGAGTCGATGGGCGCGGACGGGCTGCTCTCGGTACCTCTACTCCGTTCGGAACCATTATTTTTACTTTCGCGCTACAGGATTCTGCTCACGGACTCATCACCCAATTCGACGGCAACGCCAGCGGCAGCGGTACCATGGACCTTCAAACATCTGGCGTTTCGCCCGTCGGATCGTATGCATTCAGCTTTTCAGGAGCCGACAGCACCGGGAATGCGTTTGTCACGATCGGCGATTTCTCCCTCGGTGCTGGCGGAGCAATTTCCGCGGGTCTTCAGGACTTCAACGACGGCGGCTTTCCTTTTCCCGACGAAGCCCTCACCGGCACAGTCGTTGTGGGACCTTCGTCCACGCCCGCAACAACTCTAACCGCGGCACAACTCGGGGCATTTACCTACGACGTCTATGCGGTAGACGCCAATCATTTGAAGTTCATTGAGATGGACGGATTAGGGACTCTTGCCGGAGACGCATTCTCTCAGACGAGCACGACTGTGCCGACAGGAGCACTCGCCTTCGCCCTTGAAGGATTCACGCTTAGCGGTCCAACTGCGGCTGGCGGATTCATGGTCACTGACGGTGCGGGTGCTATCACCAACGCCTCCACCGAGGATGTGAACGCGAACCTTTCGATATCTCCAACGCCCCTGGTTTTCTCTGGTTCATACGCTGTGGCCGGTGCCGGGCGCTACACTCTGAACTTAGCCACAGGCGGCTTCTTCGGCGGCACGACCTATGCTGCCTATCCTTACAGCGGCGGTCTGTTCCTCTTGGAGATAGGCAACGACAGCATTATCATGGCTGGCGCCGCCTATCCGCAGTCGGACGCTACTTTTGCCGCGGACCAGGGCTACGCGTTGAACTTGACCGGCATCAATGCTCTGGCGCTTGGCACCGGCGCCGTGGAAGTGGATGACATCGCCGAATTTACCGCAGCCAACTCTGGAACAACTGTAACGGGCCTCATTGACGAGAACTTCGCTCCTGGCGGCATTCCGACTTTCAAAATTCCACTCAATGGCACTTACACGGCACCCGACACCAGTGGCCGCGGATTCGTCTCGGCGGCGGGGGGCAACAGCTCCATCAGCACGCTCAATGGCGGATTCCTTCTCACGTTCTATTCGGTCGATGGCACCACCTTCCCGTTCATCGAGTCAGATAACGGGCAGGTCGCGGCTGGAGTATTCGTGCAACAGAATGCTTCGGCATCGGCCTCTGCTGCCGCAGCCAAAGCACACATGTTCGTCGTGCGACCGTTGGTGAAGGCGCACGCTGTTCAGCCGAAGAAGAATCAGCCGAAGAACAGATAGATCGATCCACAAATAAAAGGGGCGCGGCTCACAAGCCGCGCCCTTTTTCTTTTAGATCTTGTTGCTCTCAGGTCTCCGTAATCCCAACCTTTGTGCGCGCCGGGGAGCTCTCTCTCATCTTTTCACCTGCCCACACGATCAGTCGATACAGCAGCAGCACTCCCAGAACCGCTGCATATTCCAATGGCTTTCTAAGGTCCGCCTTCACCAGCCAGATGTAATGAATCACTCCTGCCATTGCACTGAAATAAATCAGGCGATGGAGCACCTGCCATCGCTTGCCACCCAGTTTGCGGATGGACCACTTCGTCGAAGTCAGCGCCAGTGGAATCATTAGCGCGAAAGCCGTCATTCCCGCCGTGATGAAACGCCGCTTGATGATGTCGGCCAGCATCTCGTGTACATCGAAAAATTTGTCGAGCCAGAGCCAAGTCATCAGGTGCAGCGTGCCATAGAAAAACGCGAACAGTCCCAGCATCCGCCGCAGTCCGATCAGCCAATATTGCCGCGTCAATTTGCGCAGAGGAGAGATGGAAAGCGTCACTAAAAGAAAAGTAAGCGTCCAATCTCCGGTACCGTGCGTGATCGCCTCAATCGGATTGGCGCCGAGCCCGGCATGGAACCCCCGCCACACCAGCCTCCCCAGCGGAATCAGGCAGGCGAGAAAGATCACGGGTTTAAGGTAGCGGAGCATGAAGTCAAGCAATCAGCAATCAGCATTCAGCCCTCCCAATCAGCTCAGGTGAAATCTGTAAGCTTCAACAAAAATCCAGAATGGCTGAATGCTGAGTGCCGAGCGCTGATTGCTCCTAGAAGTTTTTCTTCAAATCCATCCCGCTGTACAAACTGGCCACCTGATCATAGCCGTTAAACATCAGCGTCGGCCGTTTCGAAAATTCGCCCAAGCGGCGCTCCTTGGCCTGACTCCAGCGGGGATGGTCCACGTTCGGATTCACGTTCGAATAGAAACCGTACTCGTTTGGCGCGGAAATCTGCCAGGTGTTCATGGGCTGTTTCTCGGTAAAGCGTATGCGCACGATGGCCTTCGCGCTCTTGAAGCCATACTTCCACGGCAGGATGATGCGCAGCGGCGCACCGTCCTGGTTGGGAAGGTCTTCTCCGTACATCCCAAAGCAGAGCAGGGCCAGCGGATGCATCGCCTCGTCCATGCGCAGTCCTTCGACATACGGCCACTGCAGCACTTGCCGCTGCTGCCCGGGCATCTGACTGGGATCGTAGATCGTGGTGAACTCCACAAACTTCGCTTTGCTGGTGGGGTTCACGCGCTTGATCAGTTCGCTCAACGAGAAGCCAACCCACGGCACCACAATCGACCAGCCTTCCACGCACCGGTGCCGGTAGATGCGCTCCTCGGGCGAGGCCATCTTGAGAATCGCGTCGATATCGAGTTCCTGCTTTTTTTCGACCGCACCATCGATCTTCACCTTCCATGGATGCGTACGAAACTTCCCCGCTAGTTGCGCAGGCCCGTCTTTCTCCGTGGAAAACTCGTAGTAGTTGTTGTAAGTAGAGACATCCTTAAAGGGAGTAATGGTCTCGGTCGTGCTGAACTGACTCTTCTGTATGCCGTTGATCTTGTTTCCCGCCAGCGCGGTTGACGAAGGAGAAAGCACTCCGCCCAGCCTGAGCCCCGTAGCTGCCCCAACTCCCGCGATTGCCGCCCCCGCCAGAAACTTCCGGCGGTTCAAATACAGACTCTTGGGAGTAATTTCCGACGACCGAATGTCCTGCCCTTTTTTGATCAGCATGAGAACCCCAGTTCTTAATGTACGCGTCCCCGCGGCACGCGGATTGCCCCATCTCTATCTTCAATCAAATAGGACGCACAGGGCCAAAAAAAGTTGCATCCGGGCGATCTGCGGGCGGGAAAAGGCCCAACAGGCTTGTCGTCGAGGTTTGAAATTGCGATCTTAGGATTCGAAGTCCGAGGTCTGAGGTCTGAGGTCCGATGTCTAAGGTCCTACCCCAACACTTCCCGAACCTTCCGCGACAGATTTTGCAGGGTGAAAGGCTTTTGCAGAAACGCCGTGCCGCTTTCGATCGTGCCTTCACTCACGATCGCATCTTCGGTATATCCGGAAAGATACAACACCTTGGCTTCGGGGCGAACCTGCGCCAACTGCTTCACCAGTTCGCGTCCGCCCATGCCGGGCATGACCACGTCGGTGATCACCAGGTCGATTTTCCCTTTGTGCTGAGCGGCGGCCGCTAAACCGGCTTCGCCGTTCTCCGCTTCCACGACGCGGTAGCCTTTGAGAGTCAGAGTCTCGCGCACGAGTTGGCGGACCGACTCTTCATCTTCCACCAGCAACACGGTTTCCGTGCCGCCCGCAGCAGCGCGCGCCACCGGAGCCGCGTGCATCTCCGCCGGCTCTTCAACTCGAGGCAGATAGATATGGAAACTAGTGCCGCGTGCGATCTCGCTCTGCACCATCACATACCCACCGCTCTGCTTCACAATGCCGTACACCGTCGACAAACCCAGCCCCGTGCCTTTTCCTTTTTCCTTGGTAGTAAAAAACGGTTCAAAGATGCGCGACTGGGTTTCTTTGTCCATCCCCATGCCGGTGTCGCTCACCGAGAGCATCACGTAGTTGCCCGGCCGGATAAACGTCTGCCCGCGGCGGTGGTCCTCATCCAGCACAATATTCTGAGTCTGCACCGTGAGCTTGCCGCCATTCGGCATCGCGTCTTTGGCATTCACCACCAGGTTCATGAGGACCTGTTCAAGTTGTCCGGCGTCAGCGCGAGTGTGTCCGGCGTCGGCAGCCAGTTTCGTGGCCAGCTCAACGTTTTCGCCAATCAGCGGTCGCAGCAGGCGTTCCATGTCCGCAACAATCGCGTTTACATCCACCACTTTCAATTCGAGTAACTGCTTGCGGCTGAACGCCAGGAGTTGCCGCGTCAAGGTCGTGGCACGATCCGAGGCCTGCTGAATCGAACGCGCCTTCTCGTGAAGCGGATCCTCCAGATCCAGTTTGGCCAGCATGACTTCCGCGTAGCCGCTAATCACCATCAACAAATTGTTGAAGTCGTGCGCCACGCCGCCGGCCAACCGTCCGACGGCTTCCATTTTTTGTGCCTGGCGGAATTGATCTTCCAGCACGCGCCGGTCAGTCACGTCTTCGGCAATAGCCTCGAGCACATCCGCCGGTTCATCAGCGCTGCTGACCGCGCGGCCGCTGATGCGCACCGTGATCGTGCTGCCATCCTTGCGCTTCCACTTCATCTCGATCCCGTCGAGGCGCCCGGTGCGGCGGAACTCATCGATCAGCCGCGTATGCTCCTCCGCTTGCGCAAAAACATCCTTCTCCGGATCGAGCAACAGCACTTCCTCCGCCGACCCATATCCCAACATCGTGATCAGCGCCGGATTCACATCCAGGAATCTTCCCTCCAGGCTCGACCGATAAATTCCGTACACCGAACTCTGCACCAGCGAGCGATAGCGTGCTTCCGACCGCCGCAGCGCTTGCTCATTCCGCTTGATCTCAACCGCACTCGCCAGTTGCCGCGCCACAAAGGTCAGGATCTCTTTGTCCCGCTCGCCGTACCGGATGTTCTTCGAATAGGTCTGCACCACCAGCGCGCCAAACGTATGGTTGTTCACCTTGAGCGGAACGCCCATCCAGTCGAGCGACCGGGATCCATTCCGCGCCACTTCCCCGCGATCCTCCATGGCCTGTAGCACCTCCGGCGTGGCCAGCAAAGGTTCTCCCGAACGCAGCAAAAAGTCAGTCAGCCCTCGTCCCAGCTTCTTCGGACCCGGCGCAGCGTCTTGCTCGTCCACAAAATACGGGAAGCTCAATAACTCCGTCGCGGAATCGTAGAGCGCGATGTAGAAATTCCGCGCGTACATCAACTCGTCCACAATGCTGTGCACCGCTGCGAAAAATTGCTGTAGATCGTGGGCGCTGCTGCTCTTCTCGGCGACCCGGTACAGCGCCGAACTCAGCGCCTCCACGCGCCGGCGATCGGAAATGTCGTGGTATCCGGCGTAAAAGCCCTCGACCTTCCCATCGAGCACCAGCGGCGCACACGACACGGCAACGTCGAGCAAACTTCCATCTCTTTTCCTGCGCTGCGTTTCGAGAGTGATGCGCTGCCCCTGCGATACCGCCTCGGTCACCCAACGCGATTCCGCGAGCCGCTCCGGAGGCACCACCAGATTTTCCAGTGGTTGTCCCGCAACCTCAGAAGCGTCATATCCGAACATGCGCACGAACCTCTCATTCGCCCACAGCACCCGATGCTCACTGTCGGCGATGCTCAACCCGTCGGGCGACGCTTGAAACATCTGCTCCAGAAATTGCAGCCGGGTTTCCGCGCGGGCTTGCGTCTTCCAGTTTGGATTGGGCGGAATATCGAGGGATTTATCGGAGGGTGCATTGAGGGAAGGCACCGGGCACGAACCTGCAGAGCACTGCGTTTCTGCCACGGAGCCCTTCTCCGGCGGCACAAACGCAGGCGGGGTGCCGCTCTCCAGCGCCTTCTTCAGCCGCCGGGCGCGCGCTAAATCCCCTTGTCCTGATTGGGTGACACGATCACCCATCCGCGATTCCCCCCTCGAAATACGCAGTCCAAGGTCATCCTAGAACGCGGGGTACTGCCTCGAAAGTTACGAGGGTAATCCTGAAACGGCGCGTCCCACACTGGATGCACCCCCACCCGCCCTTCGTAACTTTGAACCCCCGCCTCTCCCTCTTTATCCTTTACGCTGGAAGACCGTGCCCCGCCGTTGGGACGCGTTTTTTCAGGAGGACCATGTCTCCGCTCGTTCAACGTTCCCGAGTCGCGCCTGCTGGGCGCTCCGGCCCCTCCGATCAGCACTGGGGCATGCTGCTGTTTGAAAGCTTGTCGGCTGGCGTACTGGCCATCGGCATTGGCCTCGCTCTGGTGATGGCCGTCGTCGGCATCTTTGTGATTCTCGTGTGGCCCCTTACTTTCTGGGACATGGCCAATCTCGGACTCGAGCAATACAGCTCGTGGACCGACACCATCCTGTGGTCGGTCTTTGCCGGAGGATCGCTCGCTGGATACTGGTGCTTCAGCGGCGCTGCCTTCAAGAACAATCCCAAAACGCGCGGAACGGTCCGCCCCACCCGCGGCCGCCGCTAGCCACCTTTCCATCGCTTCCGAAGCGCCCGCATCTACAGTTACCTTGGTGAGTCAATTGCATAGCGCGTCCCCACTTTGCGTGACACAATGGCCTCACCGAATCTCACGCACGTAACAACCTGGAACCTCAGCAAGTGTAGCCCGGTGCGGGGGAAATACTTGGAAGAGGGAGTTTGCGGATGAGCCATCAAGGGTCGAGGGCTGTCTGTTTTTCTTTGCGTGCTGTGCTGCTGTTCATCACCTTTGGAATCGCCGTCTCTTCTGCCCGCGCACAAACGCCGGGCATCACCGACAACAGCATCTTGATCGGGTCGTGCTCGGCGCTCGATGGCCCGGCGCGCTTCCTCGGCAATCAGACCGTGCTGGGCGCAACCACCTACCTGCATTCGATTAACGACGAGGGTGGAGTCTTCGGCCGCAAGGTTCAACTCTTGGCCTTTGACGATGGTTACGATCCCGACAAAGCTCCCGCATGCTTTAAGCGCATGACGAAAGAGGGCGTCTTCGCCCTCGGATTCTTCGTCGGCACGCCGACCGCCAAGGTCTACGTTCCCATGGCGCAGGAAGAGAAGATTCCCGTGGTGGGTCTCTTCACCGGCGCACAAATGCTCTACGAGCCGCTCAAGCACTACATCGTCAACGTGCGTGCCTCTTATTTCGATGAGACGCGGGAACAGGTCGATAAGCTCTGGGATGTGAACATCCACAAGATCGGCGTGATCTATCAGGACGACGCCTTCGGCAAAGCGGTGCTCGACGGCGTTAAGCTGGCACTGCAGAAACACAACTCCACTCCAACCGCTCTCGGCACCTTCGCGCGAAATACCATGGACGTCGATGCTGGCCTCAAGCAAGTCATGGCGGGGCGGCCGCAAGCCGTCGTGGTCGTTGGTCCCTACTCTCCGGTCGCGGCCATCGTGAAAAAAGCGCATGCCATGGGCTGGCGGCCGCAATTTCTCACCGTGTCCTTCGTGGGGACTGAGGAATTCATCAAGGAAGCCGGACCCGACGCGGAGGGCACAATCATTACTCAGGTCGTTCCTCCCTACGATCGCACGGACTATCCCACCGTCGCTCTCTATCGCAAATATCTGACGAAATATTATCCCGACACCGCGCCGAGCTTCGTCAGCCTCGAGGGCTTCGTCGACGCGATGGTTGTGGTCGAGGGATTGAAGCGCGCGGGGAAAGATGTGACCCGCGAAAAGTTCATTGCAGCGATTGAGTCCATTCACGACATGAACATCGGCCTGGGACCAAAGCTCTCGCTCTCGTACAGTCCGTCCGATCACAAGGGATTCGTGAACGTGTATTCCACAGTCGTGAAGAACGGCCAACCGGCGCTATTGAACGACTGGTCAACAGTGGGCAAGTAGAGCGGAGCAAGCAAGAAGACAAAATTCAATCGCGCTCGGAATAGTGCAGTTTGTAAGGTCGTAATGGCGTTGTCATCCTGAGCGGAGCCGCCTTTCAGGCGAAGCGAAGAGCCTGCCCTGAGCGGAATCGCGAAGGGACCTCATACTTATCCGGCTCCGCAGTGAGCTAAATGCACCATTACCATCGCGTTCAGTTTTCTCTACGAAACGAGCTGAGAGCACACGCTTCCCTGCTGTTATCTACAACCCGCGAGCGCACAAAAAGTTGCGCTTCAGCGCTGCCTTTCCGCAACTGTATTCCGTTCTCGGCAATGCATCCTGCCCCATTCTCTTCGCATCGAAACAATTAACCATGCAGTTAATTCGTAAAGTTTCGTCAAACGGGTCGGAGGTGACCTTTATGGCAAGCAAGAGCTTAAGAAAACTGGCGGGCACGATTCTGGCGGTGGGGCTATTGAGCGCAACGCTCGTGGCCGAGACCGCGACCGCGGCCCGCTACGACAATGACATTCAAACCACGGTGACACAGAAGCTGGCTGCAAAAAATCAGTTCAGCAATGTGAAGGCCACGGTCGAAGACGGAATCGTCACTCTGACCGGCACGGTGGATCTCTACCAGCGCAAACTGGACGCTGCAAAATTGGCACGCAAGACGTCGAAGGCCCAGGGCGTGCGCAACCTGATCACCGTGGCAGGGCCGACCGTCACGGACGCGCAACTGGAGCAGAAACTGGCTACCAAGTTGACCTACGTGCGCGTGGGCTATGACAACACGTTCGACTACTTCGCGCTCGGCGTGAAAGACGGCGTGGTCACCGTCGAAGGCCAGGATCGCACCGGCATCGGCCGCGACGAAGCGATGGCTGACATCGCGAACATGCCTGGAGTGAAGGACGTGGTCGACAACATCTCGATCGCGCCCACTTCCAACTTTGACGACCGGATTCGGTTGAGCGCGCTGCGGGCCATCTATGGCGACTCCGTTTTGAGCCGCTATGCCATGGATCCGGCGCGTCCCATCCGCATCATCGTCGCCAACGGTCACGTCACGCTCTACGGCGCCGTTGATAGCGCGATGGACAAGCAACTCGCCGGAATGAAGGCCGGACAAATCCCCGGTGCCTTCAGCGTCGACAACAAACTGCAAGTCGAAAAAATGTAACGTGATGTAGCGGTGATGACGGGCGCGGCGCCAGCCGCGCCCTTTTTTACTGGCGTACCCTGAAAGGAGCGGGCGAAAAAGAAGAAAGTGGCGTCGCACCGCAAAATTTCGCATTCAAGAAACATCTTGTCATTGTCGTGCACAAACTTTCGATTCAAAAATAAGATCCTTGTCATTCCGAGCGCCTTTTTTCTGGCGCGAGGAACCTGCTTCTTCCCGCCCCCGCCACAAAATTTCGCACTCAAGAACGATCCTGTCATCCTGAGCGGAGCCGCGTTTCGGACGCAGCGAAGAACCTGGCCTGAGCGGAATCGCGAAGGATCTCCCTCTCATCGACTCTCGCGCGTGAGCCCACTCGCACTCCTGTGATCTAATTACGGCGCATGCGCTTCCGAGTCCTACTCCCCATTCTTCAGACCATCGCCATGCTGCTCATCGTGTGGGCGCCATGGAATCCGCGAGCGCACCAGATCGACATCGTGCTTCGGGACGGGCGCGAGATCAAAGGCTGGACGCTAATCTCAGCCGTGCAGACTGCGGAATGGGCCATGGGAGTAAACCTGCCCGCGCTCACCGTTGCGACTCCCGTGGAGTTCGCGATCAGGAAACCCGACGCATTGCGCAACTACAAGGTCCAATTCTTCGGCCTCTGGCTGGTCGGATTTCTCTGTTGGTACATGGTCGGAAGATTCGCAGACGATCTCATCAGCTGGCGAAGTAGCGGTGCTCTACCCCGCAAACACTGGGCCGATCTGAATTTTGCATTGATCGCCTTCCCCAGCGCGATCTTGCTCGCCGGTCCCTTCACCTTCGATCGCGTAGGCCCCACGTCTCTCGCTGTGTGGGGCGTATTCTGGCTCGTGGTCACGGCTTCCGCGCTCATTTTCCGCGTCGTGCAGGTCATCAAGCAGCGCCGCAAGCCAGCCGCACTCTAGAACTGGCCTCATAAATGGTTTTGGGAACGGCACGATTTCAGTCGCGCCATCGCGTCCCGCATAGATAACGGGCTTTACTCCAGATAGCTGTCACGCGGAACGCTAACCACGCTTTACACCTTTTGCACGCAGGGGCTGCCGTGTGTCGATGGTATTTGGCCTCAAGGGTTGGTGCAAGCAGCCGACGGAGATTTGTATGGAACAACACCCTGGGGCGGCGTAAGTGGTATTACTTGCTCGTCCAACGGACCTGGAGGATGTGGAACCATCTTCAAGATTACCCCCAGGGGCACACTGACCACGCTTTACACCTTTTGCACCCAAGGACTGCCGTGCTCTGACGCGGGTTTGCCTTTTGGACAGCTAGTCCAAGGCACAGACGGCAATTTTTATGGCACAACCCTTACAGGCACAAACTGCACTTCCCCTGGTCCTTGCGGCACGATCTTCAGAATGACCGCTTCGGGCATTTTGACGACGCTGTATGTCTTCACATTCACCGACGGATCAGAGCCAACATCGTTGGTGCAAGCGACCGACGGGAATTTCTACGGGACTACCGTTTGGGGCGGAGCCGACGGCTTGGGCACAGTCTTCCGACTGTCGACCGGCCTTGGTCCATTTGTGAAGTTTGTGCAACCGTCAGGAAAGATAGGACAGACCAAGGAAATCATCGGTCAAGGCCTAAGGGGCACAACCAGCGTTTCCTTCAATGGTAATTCCGCCAGCTTCACGATTGTCTCTGACTCGCTCATAAAAGCAACAGTTCCCGCCGGAGCAATCACCGGTTTCGTCACCGTCCAGACGCCCAGTCGCACGCTCAAAAGCAACGTGGTTTTCCGCGTATTTTGAGCCCATGCAATTAACGAACGCGTTCCTCTCGATGTCGAAGGCAGTTTGCTCCCATCGCACCCGTGTGAACTAGCTGGGCACTAAATGTCGAAATACGCCATTACACTCATCTGCCCATTACCCCAACTGTACGAGGTACACCGGGAGGTCGCAGGAAACAGAAAGGCGACCCGAGAAGGTCGCCTCAATCTGAAATCGCGCTAGTGTTTCTTATGTTTCTTACCTCTCCGCGCACACGAGCCGAAATTCGGCCCAATGGCGGTTCACCGTGAAGTTCGTCATGCCCTTCTCGACGATCAGCACCCGGACAACACCAAATGCGCAAAGTTAGGACAGTCGATCATTTGTCGAACCTCTGGCGATAGATTGATACTCATCAATGTACTCCTTGACTATGGGAGCCGATTAATCAGCGACGCGACGTATCCCGCGCCGAATCCATTATCAATGTTCACCACACTTACGTTCGAGGCGCACGAATTGAGCATGCCGAGGAGCGCCGCGATGCCCTTGAACGACGCGCCATAGCCCACGCTCGTCGGCACCGCGATCACCGGAACGCCCACCAACCCTCCGACCACGCTGGGCAGCGCGCCTTCCATACCCGCGCAGACAATCACGACTCGCGCTTTGGTCAGCGCCTCACGGTTCGCCAACAGCCGATGAATACCGGCGACTCCCACGTCATAAAAATGCTCGACCTCATTGCCCATGACTTCCGCAGTGACCACAGCCTCTTCCGCCACGGGAATGTCGCTGGTTCCCGCGGACACCACGGCGATCACGCCCTTGCCATAGTTTGTTTCATCGCGCTGCAGAACGATCGCGCGTCCGAGCTCGCGGAACTCCACGCCGCGAACTTTCTTCTTCACTGCGGCAAATTGTTTTTCGCTAGCACGCGTGGCCAAAACATTGCCGCCATGTTTCGCAAGCCGCGAAAAAATTCCTGCTACTTGTCCCGGCGTCTTGCCCTCGCCGAGGATCACCTCGGGCATCCCCGCTCGCAGCGCGCGATGATGGTCCACCTTCGCAAAGCCTAGGTCCTCGAATGGCATGTGGCGCAATCGCGCGACGGCTTCGTCGGGCGTAACTTTGCCTTTGCGCACTTCCTCGAAGAGCTTGCGGATGGATTCGGCGTTCACAGGTCAGACGCTCAGCAATCAGCCGAGACGAATTCTAGATTAGCATTTCGTCGGAAGCGATGGGCTCAGGCGTGCGCAGACCGCGAGAGCGGGCGCGAGATCGAGCGGAGTTTGGAGATCACGGTAGCGCAAACTTTGCGGGCCAACCCGGGTTCGTTCAGATGCGCGAGAAACAGCCGCCGCAAGCCGCTGGGCGCGACTTTGCCCGCGAGATAGGCATCGTAGATCTGGCTTCCGATGCGGTAGCCCCACTCCTGCGCGCTGGATTCGAATTTCTCTTCGTCGCCACGAATCGCGGCCTGCCCTGCTTTTTCGCAGGCGGCCCGCGATAACTGTTGCGCATCGTCCCCGCTCGGAGACGGCCGCGATGGGTGCAGCACCCGCGATCCGAAGTACGCCACCGCGTGTTCCACCACCCGCGCATAGAATCCATCGATCGGATTCATCTCGTTCTCGGCGCTGTCGTCAACGGCGTGGCCATTGAGGCGTCGCGGCAGACCTTGGCATGCCTGGTGCAGAAAGCGCGTCGCGTCTTCGGCGGCGTGCATCATTTGAAATTCACGAACGTAGAATGCGTTCACCTGTGGCAGGTATGCGCTGCCACGCTCTTCCACGCTCGTAAGCATCGCTTCCCGGCTCTGCTCGCTCAAGCCTTTGCGCGAGAGCAGGCGGCGCAACATGGCGTCGGACGAGCCACCGTAAACTTCGGGCAGCATGTCCACCAGGAATTTCGGCTGCGTGCCGTTGTGCGGCGAGTAGCGGTTGATCTCGAGGAAACTCGCCAGGCTGTCGATCAGGTTGTAGATCGTGGGCGCGAAGTCGGGCCCATCGTCGCAGCGGCTCCACTGGTCGAGGAACACCCGGTAGCTCTCGTATTTTTCTAGCGGCGTTGCGTTGAAGACGCAGAGCACGTCGTCGTTGACGCGAACGCCCTCCACTTTTTCGGCGCGCTCACCTGCAGCCCGCCAGTAAAGCGCGTCAATGTTCTGCAACACGGTCAGAACTTTCGCGCCGGGCACTTGCTCGCTGACTGCCCGGGGCAAATGTCCGGGTGCGAGGTGCGATTCGCCAAACAAAACGAAGATGACCGCATTGGGATGGCGCTCGCGAATCTCTGCGATCTTGACTGCGGCATGACGGTCGCGTGCCCCGATCTTCCGCAGGTCTTCGCGGGGCATGCAGTCGAGTCCGTAAAGAGCTTCCGAGTGATCGCGAGCCGCGACCAGCAATTCGTAGAAAGGCGTCCAGTCGTATCCCCAGTCGAGATCGAAGCGGATGCGCTGGCGCAGTTCGCTCTCGTCAATCTCGCGGCGCCACCACTCGTCGAGAATGTGCTGATCACGCGCAAAGATCGTCTCGACCCCAAGCACCACCGGACGGTCGCCGACCAGTGCACGATGCTCGATCAACGATGCGGCATGGCGTTGCGCCGCGGGCAGCGCATGGTAATCGCCGATCAGGACGACGTCCGCGGAGCGCACGGCATCCTGAATCTGCTCGGAATCGAGCAGCGAATCGTACCTGCGAAACGCTTGATTGAACTCGCGAAGATATTTTCGCCGGCTATGCGAATCCTGGGCGCGGATCTCGCGCTCCACTCCCGCCAGCGCGTGCAATTGCGCTGCGCTGCGGCGGGATCGAAGATTCGTAGTCGACGCCATAAAAATCAGCTTCTAATTCAAGCGTTGTCATCCTGAGCGGAGCCGTTCTTCAGGCGCAGCGAAGAGCCTGCCCTGAGCGGAATCGCGAAGGGATCTCCATCTCATCCGGCCTCGAGCGTCAGCCGACTTGCACGATCTTGACTTTCACTTCACTCACTCCCTATGCTCCGAGGTCGGGGCTCGCCATGCCTCGCGGAGGCGCTTTGCCCAATCCACCGCAGAATCTGACCATCGCGACCACCGGGGCCAGCGGATCCATTTTTCTGCGCCACTTGCTCCTTGCCGTCGCGCGCGACAAGCGCATTCAAACCGTAAACTTCATCGCCTCAGACTCAGCGCTGCGCGTCATGGCAGAAGAGCTCGGCATCAAAGGCCGCGCCAATCTGGTCAGCCGAATTCTCGGAACTTCTTCTGCGAGTTCCAGCAAGCACTCCGCGTCCAAAATTAAAGAACAATCCAACGCTGACATCGGAGCAAACGTGGCCAGCGGCTCTTATCCCGCCGACGCCATGATCGTCATCCCGTGCAGCGTGGGCACTCTGGCCCGCATCGCCAACGGCGTCGCCTCGCAACTGATCGAACGCGCGGCCGACGTCTCACTCAAAGAGAAGCGTCCGCTGGTGCTGTGCGTTCGCGAAACGCCACTCAACAAAATCCACATTCGCAACATGTACCGCGCGGCCGACGCTGGGGCTACTGTCTTTCCACTCATCCCCGCGTTTTATTACCGGCCCACTTCATTAGATGAGTTGGCGCGCGAATTCGCTCATCGCGTGCTCGCCCATTTGGGCCTTCCGCAGCCTCATGCCTTCCGCTGGAAAGGCTGACGGATCAAGCACTTATCCCTCTAAGGAAAATTCACCGCCACCTTACTGCATCGGCATCTTCGTTAGAGGATTTCAGTGTAGAGAGCCAAAGGTGCTACGGGCAGATATCCCCCGGACATGTCCGGGCGGGGACGATGTCCTCTTCCGCGCGCGGTCCTGAGATTTCCAAAGCTGCAATCTCGATTCGATGGCGTAGAATTCCCGCAATTCTCGAAGGTGCGAATGCTCAGATCATCGTTGCTCAAAGCGCGGTTGCTCAGATCCTGGTTGCTCAGATCCGGGTTGCTCAGATCCTGGTTCACAGTGCCGGTCGTGCTTCTGTTTATCGCGATGGCGGCGCATGCAGCGGACGACCGCAATCCGCTGGTCGGCGATCGAACAGCGGCGAAGAAGGGCGAATATCAGTTCCGCATCAACTGCGCGCTGTGTCACGGACTGGGCGCGCACGGCGGTGGGCGCGGACCAGATCTCACGCGTGCAGTAAAACCGCATGCTCGCACCGATGTAGAAATGTTTCAGACCATCAGCAGCGGCATCCCAGGCACGGCGATGCCGGCGAACGGAACCAACGGGCAGGGCGTCGGCATGACCGATAAAGAGATCTGGCAGATCATTGCCTACATTCGCAGCCAGGAGGTGAAGGCTCCGGCGAAAGCGCTCGGCAGTGCGTCGCATGGCAAGGACCTGTTCTACGGCGATGCGAACTGCTCGCTGTGTCACATGGTTTCGGGCAAGGGCGGGCGCGTGGGGCCGGACTTGTCGGCTGTGGGCGCGTCGCGAACGCGCGAGGCGATCATTGATTCAGTACGCAACCCGAGCCGGCGTCTGGCCTGGGGACTGACGGAGGCGACCAAGGAATTTCCGCAGGAGTATGAGAGTGTCACCGTGGTCACTGCTGAAGGAAAAGAAATCAAGGGCGTGACGCTGAACGAAGACAACTTCAGCGTGCAGATTATGGACACGAGCGAAGGCATCCATTTGCTCGAGAAGGACAAGTTGCGTTCGTTTCAGAAGAGCCGTGAGTCGGCGATGCCGAAGTACAACGCGGACACACTGAGTGACAAGGATCTCAATGACATCGTGGCCTTCCTGGCCAGCGTGGGGGTGAAATGAGAGAGCACTTCTACGCGGCCTTGTTGGTTCTATTCGCGATGTTCTGGCCTCACGCGCAGGCACAGGTCACATCTGAGCGGCTCGTGAACGCGTCGAAAGAACCGCAGAACTGGATGACTTACTCCGGTGATTATTCCGGCAGGCGCTACAGCGGACTCGACCAGATCGATCTGAGGAACGCGCGCACGATGGTTGCGAAGTGGGTGTATCAAACCGGAGCGACAGGCAAGTTGGAGACTACTCCGCTGGTGGTAGATGGAATCATGTATGCGACCGCGCAAGACGATCGCGCCTTTGCGCTCGACGCGCGCACGGGGCGCCCCATCTGGATGTATCAGCGGGAGTTGCCCGGGGACATTCGTCCGTGCTGCGGACGGGTGAATCGCGGGCTCGCGATTCTAGGCGACAAAGTTTTTATGGGCACGCTCGACGCGCACGTGATCGCGCTCGATACAAAAACTGGCAACGTAGTTTGGGACGTGTCTGCGGCTGACTATCGCACGGGGCACAGTTTCACGGTCGCGCCGCTGGTGGTAAAGAATCTCGTCGTGATCGGCGTCTCTGGCGGCGAGTATGGCGTGCGCGGATTCATTGACGCTTACGACGCCGACACGGGCGCGCGCAAGTGGCGCTTCTATACCGTGCCCGGGCCGGGCGAACCGGGACACGACTCGTGGGAAGGCGACTCATGGAAAGTTGGTGGCGCACCCGCATGGAACACGGGAACGTACGACCCAGCGACGAACCAGATTTTCTGGCCGACGGGGAATCCTTCGCCGTCGAATCGCGGCGCGGGACGCGCGGGCGACAACCTTTACAGCAATTCTCTGCTCGCGCTCAACGCCGACACGGGGAAGATGAACTGGTACTTCCAGTTCACCAAGCACGACGAGCATGACTGGGACGCGACGCAGGTTCCGATCCTCATTGATACAGGAAAGCCGGATGCAGGCGGCAAGCGCCTGATCGCGCAGGCCAACCGCAACGGATTTTTTTACGTGCTCGATCGCACGAACGGCAAGCTCGTTTCGGCGACGGAGTATGGCAAGCAGACGTGGAGCGAGACGAAGGATGCGGAGGGGCGTCCGGCGGCGAAGAAGGAAGCGTCGCCGACGCTTGAGGGACACACGGTGTGTCCGGGCGCGCTGGGCACGACGAACTTCATGCCGCCCACCTACGACGCGCTGACTGGACTGTTCTACGTGACGGCGCGCGATCAGTGCGATATCTTCAGCACGGCTCCACAGCCGTATGAGGCCGGGCACGCGTATTACGGCAGCGCCTATTTTCCGTCGGAAGAGGCGCGGCCTTACCTGGGATTTTTGAAGGCGATCGATCCGGCGACCGGACAGGTGAAGTGGAAGTTCGAGCACACGTCGCCGACGTGGTCGGGCGTGCTGTCGACTGCTGGAGGGCTCGTGTTCAGTGGCGATGCGGAAGGAAACTTCGTGGCCTTCGACGCCGCGTCGGGCAAGGCGCTGTGGCACTTCCAGATGGGGGGCGCGGTCTATGCGGCGCCGATGGCGTTCGCAGTGGACGGGAAAGAGTACGTGGCGATCGCGGCGGGCAGCGCGGTGTACGTCTTCGGGCTACCGTAAGAAAGGCGAAAGTGTTCCGGCCGGAACACATCGTCATCACGATAGTGGGTGCACGATTTTGTCATGACAGGTAAGCCCCGGAAAGCAAAGCGCGAAATGGGCGCAAGATGGGGCTTGATCGCGGCGGGCAGCGCCGGACCGGTTTCTGGCGGCTACTGCGAAATTGCTCGACCTGACGCTGGTGACCGCGGATGCGAATCTGCTCGGCCTGGGAGAAATTGCCACGCTGGCGAACCGGTAAACTCGCTGTAAGATCTTTCATCTTGACCGCCGTGGGTTCGAACAAAATTGCTGTCTCAACTGCAGCCCCGCTCCCTGGCGAGGTCAAAACCGGCAGGGCACGCCGGAACTCGAACGTCGAGGTCAAGATCAAGGGCAAAGGCGGCGGACAGGATTGTCCGTCCTACACGAGCCGAGAAGCGGGGAATCCCTTCAAGTCAAAATGGGGCTTGAGTGGGTCGCTCATGGGCAGGGTCGGTAGAAGGTTCCGGCCGTATCGGGAAATGAACTAGTGAACGTGTCGTCGGTCCCCGCATTTTTCGTCCCCGCATTTTTGCAAAAATCAAAACTGGCGCTGCATGTGGCATGGCAACCCCACCCTTCGCAAACAACGCGAAGGATGGGCCACCCGTCGAGAACATTGCATCAGTCCTCTCTACTCATTTGCTCATTTGTGTTTGGGCTTGACATTGGAATGCGTTCCACGGTTGATAATCCACATGGTGAGAGAGAATGCGAGCGGCCTTCTTTGCGGTGAAGTCGCTAAAGCAGCTGGAGTCAGCGCCGACACGGTGCGGCATTACGAAAAGATTGGCGTGCTGCCGAAGGCGCACCGGAGCCCGTCCGGCTATCGAATCTATCCGCAAAGCGCCGTCGAAAGGGTGGCCGTGGTGCAAAGGGCGCTCCAAATCGGATTCACGTTGGCCGAACTGTCCGAAGTTCTCAAGGCTCGTGATGCTGGCGGCGCTCCATGTCGCAGAGTTTTCGAACTTGCGCAAATGAAGTTACGTGGAATCGCTGCGGATATAACCGCCCTAAAGCAGACAGAACGGTATCTCAAGAAAGTGCTGACTGATTGGGAGCAGCAAATCCAGCGAGCCGGCAAAGGAGAACGGGTGCACCTGCTCCATTCGCTGACCGACGTGTTCAAGAACTCAAGCACCACGACAAATAGATTTCGGAGGAGACGAACATGAAGACGATAGTCATATATCTGCTGGTGTTTGGAATGCAAGCCGTGGCGCAAGACATGCAGTCTTGCCCGATGCACAAGGATCATCATGCGGAAGTCGAAAAGCACGGCGACGAGGCAATGGCGTTCCCGCATGACAAAACGACCCATCACTTTCGGCTGAGCGCTGACGGCGGTGCGATTGAAGTCGTCGTGAACGACCCTAAGGACACGGTAAACCTTGCTATCGTCCGCACTCATTTGACGCATATCACGTCGATGTTTTCGGATGGCAATTTTTCAATGCCGATGTTCGTTCACAGTGAAGTGCCTCCGGGCGTCACGGAGATGAAGGACAGAAAAGCCGAGATTTCTTACACGTTTGAAGAATTGGCGACAGGCGGCAGAGTTCAGCTCGTGACAAAAAATCGAGATGTCCTCAATGCGGTTCACGACTTTCTCCGCTTTCAGATTGAAGACCATCAGACTGGGGATGCGACAGACGTGACCGCCCAATAGCGTTTGCTATCATTCGGCGTGCCCGCATTCCGGCTCGTCATTCTCGTCGCTGTCTTCTCTCTGATCATTGTGTCATCACATCCCCCCACCCTTCGCAGAAAACGCGAAGGATGGGGCAGCCTCGACTCAAAACGGATTGGCTTACGCTCAAGGCCGGATTAGCAGGAGATCCTTCACTGCGCCTGAAGAACGCTCCGTTCAGGATGACGCCACAAGAGCGGCGCTGCGTGGGCGGACCGGGTGACTTAGTACTGCGATTCCTGGTCGGCGTGCGCGACGAATTCGCGCATTTGTTTTTCGGAGTACCAACGGTGGTCGGAGTGGTTGAGGGCTTCCTGTGCCCGGCGCAGATATCGTTGAAACCCCTCGCTGTAGCCGGCCTGCTCGTCCAATAGGGCGAGCCGCATCAGGGCTTGTGCCTGGTCGTAGTCCATAGAGCGGGGCATCGCAATTTCCTGCGTGGCTTGCACTTGCTGCATGAAACTCAACAGATCGAGTTGCGCCTCAGTTCCATGAGCCGGGTCGGCCTGCTTGTATTGCAGATTGGCTAAGGTTTCATATTCCGTCAGGGCGAGGGTTTGCGAGAGGATCCTGCCGCCTTCCCCAACCGTTCGCTGCGCGTGCCGGAAGCCGAGGGGAAAACCTATCAGGACTCCGGCGAGCGTGAACAAGGCATATTTCGCAACCCGTTTCATTTCTGCTGCTCCCCGTTTTCCGCCCTGGGGCTGCAGGTGCGTCCGTCGGTATCGAGCTTGGTGACGATTTGTCACATGTGAGTGCCCGAGGGATCTTTCCAGCCGGATTTCTGCAGCAACTGTTGCGCAGTCTCTTCGTATTTCGCCTTGAGTTGCAGGTCGTTATTGGTTTCTGCGAGGGCAGCTCGCCGCAGCGCCAGCCTGGCGCGCGCCACGTCGAGGGGTGGATTCAGGCCGGCCGCGGAGGCTCGATCTTGAATCGCGCGAATGGCATATTCCTCGCGGGTGAGAGGGTTTTGTTTTTTTGTTGCCGCAGTTTCCAGCAGCGATTTCGGCGGCGGCGAGCCTTCCCATTCCTTGGAAGACGCCTGTTAGGCCATCATGGCTGGAGTCAGACCTCGCCGAGAGCGGCAAGTCGGACACAGTCTCAATCGTCGACGTCACGAAGCCGGCACAGTACCCAAACGCGAGCCCGAGCGCGATAAATGCGGCGAGGATGAGCCGGGGTTTCATTTTGCTTCTCAGGATAAGAGTTGACCTTTTGGTCCCTCGAAACAAGGTGACGAAAGTCAGACGTTGGCGAGGATGTACCAGTGGAGTCAGCATTAACATTTTCTCCCGATTGACGCACAGGGCGGTTTCGTACTAATGTGCGAATACACCGGAAAGGAGGTGGTCGGATGACAAGTTCAGAAGGTAGTAGTTGGGGTTATCAAAGACCAGGTGAGGTGGCTGAGACTTAGAGCGGTTGCTCTAAGCGGGGTTTCAGGTTGCGTTGCGCGAGCGGCGCGCCGGAGACTACAGCCCGCACACTACCGGTGATTTAAGGATTGATTCCGCCTGACGCAGGTCGGTCAGGAGCATCGCAAGGTGCACCCGGAGTTGCCGTAGAGGCCACGTTAGAGTGACCACCTCTTGGTCAATCCCAAACAGTCCACCGGGCGGCCCGCAGGCCTTGTTGCCATAACAAGTGCTTGCGGGCCGTTCCTTTTTTGGAGGAACATTTTGGAGGAGCTTTTGGCCACGGATTGTCACGGATACGGGCTGGAAGTATGATTTGGCAGCGATGGCGAGAATTGATCCGGAACAGGACGAACGGTGGCGGCTGGCGCGCATCTATGGCGGCATGACGGATGGTGAGCTGCTGAACCTGGCGGCGCATCCGGAGGAGCTGACCGAGGCGGCGTGGGAGATTCTCGACGACGAACTCGACCGGCGCGACTTGGAATTTCATGACGACGAGGAAGCGGCGCCGCGCGAGGAGCTTCAGGTTCGAGACCTAGTGACGATTCGCCAGTTTCGCGATTTGCCGGAAGCGTTGCTGGCGAAGGGAAGTCTGGAGTCGGCGGGCATTCCATGTTTTATGGCTGACGAAAATCTGGTGCGGCTGGACTGGTTCATCTCGAACTTCATTGGAGGGATCAAGCTGCGGGTAGGGCCCGCGGACGCGGAAAATGCGCGCAAGCTGCTCGACGAACCGATCCTGGAAGGAATGTATGTGCAGGGATTCGGGCTCTACGAGCAGCCGCGCTGTCCGAAGTGCCGCTCGCTGGACGTGAACTTTCGGGAACTGGATCGTCCGATCGCCTACATGAGCGCGTTCCTGCGGGTACCGATTCCGATGCACCGGCAGGCCTGGCATTGCCACGCGTGCGATGCGGAGTGGGAAGACGATGGGGCAGCAGAGAGTCCCGAGTCACCGGCCTAGCTTTTCAAATCCCTTCTGGATGACTTCTTGCGTATCGGGCGCGAGCTTGAGCGGGGGTAGCTCTTCGCGCGTGAACCAGCGGACTTCGGCGGCATCATCGGCGGCCTGGAGTTCGCCTCCGATGCGGTGGCAGAGAAAATCAATCAAGACATAGTGATACTGCACGCGCCCTTCAGCGCGCAGGACACGGTCGTAGACGCCGAGCAGATCGGCGGGCTCGACGATGAGACCGGTCTCTTCGCGGGCTTCGCGGACAGCGGCTTCGCGAATTAGCTCGCCAACTTCGAGGACGCCTCCGGGAATGGACCACTGCGCCTGCAGCGGCGGGTGAGCTCGCTTGACGAGAAGCACGCGGGGGCCTTCGATGATGATGGCTCCGACACCGACGAGTGGGAGTTCGGGGAATTCGCGTTTCATGAGCGGACGGTGTGGGTGATTTCAGATTTTTGATTTCAGATTTCAGATTTCGGATTGGGATCAAAAGCGGTTCAGAAAATCTGAAATCTACAATCTGAAATCTGAAATCAATTCTGCGTGATGGATTATAGCGGGCGCGGTCGAGCTGCGCTCGACGGACAGCCGCGCGCGGCTGTCCCTACTCGGTGCGTTTGCGACGGTGCTTAGTTTCCGGTGCCGATAATTTTTACTTTTTGCGGGCTGGTGGTGGCGCTGTCGGTAAGGATCAGGTTGGCCGGGCGAGATCCGGTGGCCTTGGGTTTGAAGGTCACGCTGATGGTGCACTTAGCGGCGGCGGCGAGGCTGGTACCGCAGGTATTGGTCTGCGCGTAGTCGGCGGCGTCGGGGCCGGTGAAGCCGATGTTGGTGATGGTGAGCGTGGTCTTCATGTTATTGGTCACGCTGACGGTCTTGGCGGCGCTGGTGGTTCCGACCTTTACGGTTCCGAAGTTCAACGAGGTCGGATTCACCGCCACGGGAAGAGCTCCTGTGCCGGTCAGAGTAATTGCTTGCGGACTGTTGTTGGCGCTGTCGGTGATGGTGACGGCACCAGTCGCGGCGCCGGCAGCGGTGGGCGAGAAGGTTGCAGTGATGGTGCAGGTTGCTCCAGCGGCGATGCTGGTGCCGCAGGTGTTGACCTGGGTGAATCCGGTTCCGGAGGCCACGACCGTGATGCCGGTCAGGGCAACGTTCATTTTGTTGGTGAGCGTAACTGGAGCCGCAGCCTTGTTGGTGCCCACGAGAACGGTTCCGAAGGCGATGCTGCTCGACGAAAGCGTGACAGGAGAAACGCCGGCGCCGGTCAGAGCAACGGATTGCGGATTGTTGGTAGCGTTGTCGGTGAGTGTGACGGCGGCACTATAGCTGCCCGTCGTGGACGGAGAGAACGTGACGTTGATGGTGCACGCGTTCCCTTGGGTAAGCGAGGTGCCGCAATTGTTCGACTGGGCAAAGTTGGCGCTGTTGGTTCCAGTGATCGCAATGCTGCTGAAGGTAACTGTGGAAGTGCCGGTGTTGGTAACCGTGATGGGAGACTTCGCGCTGGTGGTTCCGTCAGCCAGATTGCCGAAATTGATGCTGGTGGGCGAAAGGCTGATCGTGGGTCCGGCCGCACCGGTACCGGTGAGAGTCACGACTTGCGGACTGTTGTTGGCGCTGTCAGAGACGCTGAGAGTAGCGGTCCGGGTACCAGTAGTGGTGGGAGCGAATGAAATGTTGATGGTGCACGAACCGCCGGCAGGCACGCTGGTGCCGCAGTTGTTGCTCTGTTTGAAGTCGCCAGGATTGGCGCCGCCACCGAAGATGCTGTTGATGGTGAGGGCGGTACTCTGCGAATTGGTCAGAGTGACCTGCTGCGATGGACTGGTCGTGCCCACCGCCTGAGCCGCGAAAGTCAACGACGTTGGACTTACGGTGACGGTTCCGCAGCCGGGAGCGGCGAAGTTGGCGATGCGTGTCTGCCACACTGGCTTGCCGGTTCCGATCTGATTGGTGGTGAAGTATTCGTTGACATACCAGAAGGTGCAACCATCGACGGGGTCCACCGTCATGTTGCTGTAGTCACCCCAGTGATAGGTGTTCTCCTGGTCGGCTGTGCCGGTGAAGAGGTTGATCTCCGTGGGAGACGATTGAGTGGCCAGGTTCCACCAGGAAGCGCGGATTCCAGGATGCGTGGATGCACTCGAAATGCTATAGCCGACGGCCGCGTTGGCGTTCTGGTCCTGGGTGATGCTGGGCATGAAGCGATAGAGAGATTGATCGGGGCTAATGGTTCCGGTTTGATTGAGCGTGGGAACGCCATTGCCGCGGAGTTCGTACCAGCGAATTCCGGTCTGCGTGCCAATGCCAGAGCCGACTTGCACGGTGTGGCTGACCAGATAGGACTGGTAGGTGCCGAAGTTGCGATAGGCAAAGCGGAACATGAAGCGGTCACCGACGGAGTCGATCGGTTGGAGTGTGGTCGCGGTCGTGGGCTCGGGAACACAGACCGTGTTCGTCACTTGGCTCGCCAGATAGCAGCCCGGAGTGTAGGCCGTTACTGGCACTGTGGACTGATTGAACGTGGAGTTGGCGGGATTCGACCAATCCACATGGAACTGCCAGAGATTGAAATTCGCCGAGGTGGTGGTTACAAGGTCCGCGACCGGATTCTCGATGCTGACAAAATATTCGGGAGCGCCGGTGGGCGGTGCGGTGGTGCCTTCGATGTCAGCGGGTTCGAGACTGTGGCCGAGGAAAAGGCCGCCTGTGATTGTGCTCGGCGCATGGAAACACTGCGGCGCAAGTGCTGCGGCGCCAATCAACATGTCGGCGCGGTCGAGCGCACAGGCGACGACACCGACTTCCTGAAAGCCATTGTTCGGATCTTGCAGATCGATTCCGAGGTAGTACGCGTCTCCCCAGGTGGCGAACTTCGGCCAGTCGGGAAAGTATGTGGTGCCTTGGCCGTTGCTCCCGAGAATGGAATCGAGCGGAAAGGCGTAGGTGAACCACCTCAGACTGGCGGAAGACAAATCATCCGTATTCGAAATGGCGACACAGTAGTAGTACGTGAGTTGCCCAGAATTGTGTGCGGCGATGATCCAGCGGGAAGCGAGGCGGTCGAACGTAACGATTCCGTCGCCCTCGATTTGAGCGCAGTTGGTGACGCTGTTCGCTGCAAAGGGCGCGGTCGCTAATTGGGGCTGCGAAAATATTTTGGCGAAAGTAGTTTTGTTAAACGCCTGGTAGTAGGGATTCACCCACTCCAAATATTGCTTGGTGCCGACCGCGCCGTTGGGATCAACATCGAATTCCGGCTTGCCGATGGATGCCGCGTCGAGGCCCTCAAATGTCGTAACCGTCTGGGCGTGAGCTGCGAATGAACTCAACCAAAGCAAGAGCACAGAGAAGCGCAACAGCGTGAACTTAGACATGCCTAGGAACCCCTGATTGACGGTTTTGGATCAGTTTTTAATTCGGGCTAAGGGAGGGGAAACAGCAAGCCCGGATAAAATGGTTCCCCACTTTAATACGGCGTGTTCGGGCTGTCAAGAGAGTCTTTCGTTTAATTCGCTGATAACACAGGGCTTATCTCTCTTTATTTTCAATTCGGCAGCTTGGTCGCCTTAGGGTCTGGTACCGAGGGAGTTTTGCAGACTGAATTGCTAGAATGGCGCACGAAAGAACCTGTCATGACCCTCGAAGAGTACAAGCGCAAGCGGCGGTTTGAAGAGACACCGGAGCCTCCTCCGAAGGTGGAGAAGAAGGCGGGAAATCGTTTTGTCGTGCAGATGCATGACGCGACGCGGCTGCACTACGACTTTCGGCTGGAGATGGAAGGCGTGTTGAAGTCGTGGGCGGTGCCGAAAGGGCCGTCGCTCGATCCCGCGGACAAGCGGCTGGCCATGCAGGTCGAGGATCATCCCGTTTCGTATTTTGATTTTGAGGGAAACATTCCGGAGAACAATTACGGAGCGGGAACAGTCATCGTGTGGGACGTCGGCACATGGCAACCGCTCTCACCGGTCGCAGTTGATGGAAAATATGTCCCGGGCACGGAGGCGGAAGCGGCTACGATGCTCGCCAAGGGCGATCTCAAGTTTCGTTTGAATGGGAAGCGGCTCAAAGGAGACTTCGCGCTCATCAAGATGCGCGGACGGCGTCCGGGGAGCAAGGGCAACGAGTGGTTGATGATCAAGAAACACGACGACCATGTCGTTGAGGGATACGAGATCGAGGGCTTCGATACCTCGGTGCTCAGCGGGAAGACCTTGGAAGAAATCGCGGGCGATTCGGGATCGAAAGAATGGAAGAGCCGGCCGACGGGTCGCGGCAAATTGAAGGCGGCGTGGCTGGCGGATGCGATTGCACGGGTCGAGAAGAAAAAAAAACTAAACGCAGAGGACGCTGAGGGCGCAGAGGGAAGTAAGAAGAAAAAAACGTCCAGCATCAAGAGCACGAACGCAAAGGCTACATCCGAAAATGCAGCCGTAAAGCCACCCGAGGAGTCTGGAAGCAAGAAGATTTCAAAATCCTCCGCGTCCTCTGCGCCCTCTGCGTTGAATGCTTCGCCGGTGAAGCGACCGCTGCCTACGAAGATTCACCCCATGCTGGCCGAGTCGGTGAACGATCCGTTTGATGGAGAGGACTGGTTGTTTGAGATCAAGTGGGACGGGTATCGCGCGGTCGCATTCATCGAAAACGGCAAGGTGCGGCTGGTGTCGCGCAATCAGAATGATCTGACGCCGCGTTATCCCGAGTTGCATGATCTGGCGAAATTCGTCAAAGCGAAGAATGCGATTCTGGATGGCGAGGTCGTCGCGCTCGATGAAGATGGTCGAGCTTCGTTCAGCCTGATGCAGCAGCGGACTGGATTCCGTCCCGGTGGGCGGCGGGGCGCGGCGAATGCGGGCGTGCCGGTGCTGTACTACGCATTCGATCTGCTCTATCTCGATGGCTACGATTGGCGGCGCGTGCCGCTGGAAGAACGCAAAAGGAAGCTGAAGTCGGTGATGATGGCGGGCGACGGCCTGCGCTATTCGGATCACTACGAAGCCCACGGCAAGGCCCTGTTTGAGATGGCGCAGAAAAAAAAGCTGGAAGGAATTCTGGCGAAGAAGCGTGGGAGCTTTTATGAAGAGCGGCGCACACGCGAGTGGCTCAAGATCAAGATCAGGCACCGGTTGGAGGCTGTGATTGGCGGCTACACCGAACCGGAAGGCAGCCGCGCACATTTTGGCTCGATCGTGCTGGGGATGTACGACAAGAAAGGCCGGTTGATTCATGTGGGCCAGGCGGGGAGCGGATTCGATCAGAAGTCTCTTGCCGAGCTTTGGAAGATTCTGCAGAAGTTGGAGACGAAGAAGAATCCGTTTTTCGGCGAGGTCGAAGCGCTGCGTAAAGTTTTTTGGGTGAAGCCGGAGTTGGTCGCGGAAATCGAATACGGGGAGTGGACCGACGGTACCAGCGACGGAAGCGGGCCGAAGCTGCGCGCACCGGTTTTCTTGGGTTTACGCGACGACAAAGACCCGAAGGAGTGCGTGCTGGAACAAGACGTCTAGCTTTCTCGTCAGGCGTCCCACGGGCGGCTGGACTCACCGTTGTGCGTAGCGGGAGGTGGTTCTCTACTTCACATCTTTCATTGCGAGCAGCGTGCCGTAATCTTTGCCGCTCGGATCGACGGCGCGGGCAACGACGGCCGCGAATGCGTCTTTCACTTCCGGAAACTTCGCCACGAGCGCTTTGATCACCGCAACGTTGCTTTGATAGGCCTGGTTGGTGTTGGAGACATCCGCGGCCTTATATTTCACGATCAAGTCGAGATCGTTGCCCACCGGCGCGGGAAACAGGTCGATGAGTTTGTAGGTAGCTGTACCGGCAGCAACGTCCACGGTCTTGCCGTTGCCCGGCACATCAGCCGGCTGCGTCTTTTGGAACTCTTCGTAGAGCTTGTCGGTCGCGAGTGTGCTCATGAACGACAACGGAGCGACCAAGCTGCGGCCTTGCAGGTAAAAGAGCCAGGCATTGTGCAGCTGGCCCTTCGCCTTGTACTCGCGAGAGCGGGAAAGGAACCAGTCGCCATCATGACCGGCGACTTGCGCGGGATTCACATATAAGCCCGCCAGCTTCCAGTCGGTTCCCGCCAACTGCAGAATTTCGGTGAAATTTGTTCGCGCAGTGGTGGAGGTTGCGTCGAGCAGCACGACGGCATATTTTCCCGGCGCAAGATTATCGAGATAGAACGCCGCGCTGTTCGCCGTCTGGCCATTCTTGCCGAAAACTCCGCACAGAAACTCGCCGTGAGGCAATGGCTCCTTGCCCTCGGCTTCGAGCAGAAACTCGGACTTTAAAGTTGCATGGCCGCCGGCGAGGCTCGCCTGTCGATCTTTCACCGTCGCCTCGATGCCGGCAAAGTCCGCGGCCAGGCTGGGGGCGGCATTCTGGCGCAGGGATGCGGCGTCTCCCTTGGCAACCAAGTCGAAGTAGCGCTGACCCGCCGCCGTGATCGCCGCTCGGGTTGCGTCATCGAGTTCGCTGGCGGTCTGACAACTCTGCGCACTTGCGATTGAGGGGGCACACGCAAAAATCACCAGCGCGAACCAAGGGAGGGAGGCCCAACAGCGTATCCAATTCATCTTAACTCCGCCTTTATTTTCATTGGGTTGGACGGCCCGGGGCCAGTTTACGCCTATTCTTCCCCGATCCGCAGGTAAGATTCTTCGGCCATGGAAGTGGTTGACTGCAATCGGGTTGTAAAACCCGCCCAAGGTTCGTGCCATAGGCATCTAAGAGTGCAGGGGGGTAAAGTTAAGACGTTCTACCTGGCAGGACGTCACGCGCGCCAGTTCTTTCAAGCCATTCCGGTGCTAGAATTCCGGTAAAGGCGGTCTTGCGGTGTCCCCCGAAAACAGTTTCCTGGGAGGTTCAGTATGAGCACGGGATTAAAGTCGAAAAAATTTGCGGGAGTATTTTTCCTGTGCCTCGCTGTGGTTGGCGTAGGGAGCGTGCGCCCCGCGAATGCGGACTCTACGCATAGCCAGAAAAAAGCGAAGAAGCCGTCACAGCCGCCTTTGCCGCCCCTGCATTCCGGACCAACTGGGCCCGTACAACAGATTCCGCTGGATTCGATGGCTCCCGTGCCGCCGCAAGTGAACTATCAAAACGGGCAGCTGACGATCGTCGCGCCGAACTCCACGCTCGGCGACATCCTGCGCGCGGTGCGCAAACAGACGGGCGCGGAGATTGAGGTTCCCGACGCCAAAGAACGAGTCGTCACCCATCTGGGCCCCGGACCGGCACGCGACGTGATGGCAGACCTGCTGAACGGATCGCGGTTCAACTATGTGCTGCTGGGTTCTCCTGCGGACGCGACCTTGCTGACGCGCGTTGTGCTGGTTGCGAAATCCGCTCCGGACAACGTGAATCAGAACAATCCCGCCGGACCCCAACCGCAGCCGGGGATGATGCAAGGGAACATGGCGCCGCCTCCGCAGGACATGGCCGCTGATACCAGTGATGCGGACGCCGCGCAACCCGAGGATAATGCGGACGACAACACGGATCCAAATGCCGCAGCGGATGCGGAACAGCAGCAGGCACCGCCTCCGGATCAGCCGGGCATCAAGACTCCGCAGCAGATGTTGCAGGAAATGCAGCAGCGTCAGCTGCAACTGCAGCAGAACCAACCGCCGGGACAGCCGCCGATTCCAGGGTCGGGTATGCCGCCTGGCGTCCGGCCGCCGCAAGAGCAGTAGTCGCAAAATGTCGAAAGGCCGCGCTCGAGGGCGCGGCCTTTTTCTTTTCAGTCGATATCTTCCTGTTGAATCGGAATGCTTATGGCCGATTCCCGCGTATATTTTCGATGCGTTGCGTGGAGTGTGCAGCCCACCGCGAATCGCTGTCGGCCATGCTGCTTTGTTGTGGCATCGTCTGTTGCAAGAGCTTCCAGTCGCGATCAATCTCGGTCTCGGAAACTCCGGGCGACGATTTGCGGCGCAACTCCGACTGCAACCGTGCTTCGAGCAACTGCCGCACCAACTGCGGCGAGGCGCTGCCACTTAACACATTGTCAGCAGAGGCGCCGATCTGAACCAAGTTGTCGCCGACCTGCATCCGCAGAACCGGCCGGCCCTGATCGTCAAAATCGTAGATAGCTTTGGATTGCAGCTTTTCCCAAGCTTTGTCCGCGTTCTGGCCAGACGTCTCTGGATATACGCTGGCCATGTAATGCTTGAACTGCTCCTGAAGAGCGCGCCGATCTTCGCGTCCCAGAAGCGGCTCGGGATCGCTGCCGACGACGTAGACCATGGCGTTGCGCGCGGGCTCGAAATGCCCGGCGCCCGTTCCCACGTAAACTGCCGCGACGCATCCGGCAAAGATGGGGCTAACGACCGCGCTGGGCACAATGTACTTCTTCGATGTGAAGAAAGACTCCACGACCCCGTGCACCGTCGAGCTGCGCGGCATGCTGCCGGGCACTTGTGCAATCACCAAGCGCGACGAATGAAGTTCGGGATGGCGCGCGCTAAATTTCGCGATCATTTTTGCCATCTGCTTGGGCGTCGTAATGCCGGCGTCGGCCACGACGCTGCGATGCAGAGACCGAGGGTAGTAGAAGTTGATGACGTCTTTGGCGAAGTCAGCACAGTTGTTCGAAACCGTGCGGAAGTGCGACCGGTTGGGCGACGAGTTGAGCTTGCGAATCAGCGCGTCATCTTGCTTCGGTGTAGTTTCAATTTCAAACCCATACACAGTGCGGTCATAGGACGTGCCTACCAGCTCGTACCAGTTTCCACCCGGAGCCTGGCCGTTCTTCGAGTCAGGGGCGATGTTTTCCAGATAATTGCGCCGGTAGCGGTCGCGCAAAAACGAGACCATTTTTGCATTGGCGAACAGCGGCACATCCTCGGGACGCTCGACGGCGTACAGATAGGGTATGAGCGGAATCGCGATCCAATCGTATCTGGCAACGCCGTTGTAGCGAGCAAGGACAATTCCCGTCTCCCCGGGAGCGCAGTGGCGCAAAACCAACGGAGTGTCAGCGCAAACACCGGAGAGATACACGGCCGCGTGACCGGTAGCGGTAAAAAATCCTAGCTTGCCGTAGGGCTCTTCGAGCAGGAGCGTGGCGGAGGCATGCGCAAGAGAAGCGCAGCCCAGGATCAGGACAGCAACTCCTAAAAAGACGCGCCGCATTGGTTGGATGTGGCGTAAAAACATGATCACCCCAGACGACTTAAAATCGAACCGCTCTTGAATCTAACCTGCTTACTTAAGAACCCTTTAGCCAAAGATTAGTTGCTAGTAATCTGAAACACTAGTTACGGAAGTTCGAAAAAATCAGGGCTCCTGGAGAGCGAATATACGGCGAAATATTTGCAACTGAGTGATGGCCTTCGCGCTGGGCGGGCTTGTCGAGGCGGATTCCCTAAGGTTTCACTTCAGACGGGCTTTGGCCCACAGCGCCGTTTCAGCCACCGTTTCGTCTTCGTCGGCGGCCATCTTGTCGAGTAGCGGGAGGAATTCCTGGCTTCCGCTGTTGCCCATCGCGATGGCGGCGTTGCGCCGCAGGCCCGAGCGCTTGGTGCGCCGGATTGGCGATCCACGAAACGTCTCGCGGAAGTCTTCTACCGACATCTCTGCCAGCCAGGAGAGCGCAGGGTTCACCAAGCCTGGGCGCGCTTGGAATTCGGGAGCAGTCGAAGCGGGGGCCTTGCGGTTCCATGGACACACGTCCTGACAGATGTCGCAGCCGAAGACATGCCGGCCCATGCCTTCGCGCAAATCCTGCGGAATCGATCCACGCTTCTCGATGGTGAGATATGCAATGCATCGGTTGGCATCGAGTTGGTACGGCGCGAGAATCGCATCCGTCGGGCAGGCATCGATGCAGCGTGTGCAGGTGCCACAGCGGTCGGGCGCAGGCAGATCGGGTTCCAGTTCGAGCGACGTCAGAATCACTCCGAGAAAAAGCCACGAACCTTTTTTCTGGTTGATGATGCAGGTGTTCTTGCCGATCCATCCCACACCCGCGTATTTCGCGAAGACGCGCTCAACGATGGGCCCGGTGTCGACATAGCTGCGAGTGGTGAGGCTTGGTTGCAGATCGACGGGTACAGCTTGACGCAACGCCGCCTCGACCTGTTTCAGTCGGTCGAGCACCGCGTCGTGGTAATCTTCGCGACTCCATGCGTAGCGCGAAATCCATCCGCGGTCTGGATCTTGCATTTGGGTTGAATAGGGATGGTCCGTGTTGAAGTTGATGGCACAGACGACCACGCTGCGTGCCCAGGGCGCGACGCGCGCAAGAGATCCGCGTTTGAGTTCTCCCTGCTCATTGCGCGATTCCAGGTACTTCATCTCGCCCGCGTGCCCGGCGGCAATCCATTCAGGAAAGCTTTTCAGCTCGCGAGAGTCGGAGGCAGGAGCAATGCCGGAGAGGTCAAAGCCTGCTGCTTCCGCAGCGCGCTTGACGACGTCCTTCACGTCACTGATCCGGATTGTCATGAGTCTTCGGCGCGTGTTCTCCGCAGAAACGATTCTAGCTCTCCTTCGCGACGATGACACCGACGCAATTCAGCGCTATGCTTTCGCCATGCCGGCCAAGAAACTCGCCCTCATCCTTCTCTCTACTGCGTCGCTAATTTCCGTGCTTGCCGCTCAACAGTCCGCGACCAGACCCATCGTGATCAGTGTGCAGGATATCTCCGGAGCGGCAGTTGCGCACGCACAGGTTCGAGTCGTGCCGCCACCCGACTCCGCTCCCAAAAATGGAAACGGACGACAAAGGGCGACTCTCTCTCGACTTAAAGCCAGGAGGGTACGGAATATTTGTCGAGGTTCAAGGCTTCAAGAAATTCGCCACCCATGTCGATTTGCTTGAGGCAAAAGAAGCTCAAGCCATTCCAGTCGTGTTGCAGTTGGACAGTGGGAGCCATGTCGAAGTTTCGGCGCCGGCCGACTTCTTGATGTTGTGGACCTATCCCTACCATGATGGCGTTAAGCTCTCCGTATCCGAATTCAAAGCACTGCCGCATACCGACGTGAGCTTTCACAATTCGCACACCAACAAAGACGAACGCTACGCCGGCGTTCGGCTCGCGGATCTGCTTTCCAAGATGGGCGCACCGATGGGCAATGAACTTCGTGGAGACGGCCTTGCGCTCTACGTGGTTGCTACCGGTGCCGATGGCTATCGGGCAGTGCTGGCGCTGACAGAGGCCGATCCCAGCTTCCATCCGGGCGCAGTTCTCGTTGCCGACACGATGGACGGCAAGCCGCTGGACCCGCATTCCGGACCGTTCAAGCTCGTAGTGACTGAAGATAAGCGGCCGGCTCGGTCAGTGCACAACCTCGCCAGCATTGAGCTGAAATCAGTTCAATAAGCGAATTTACTTGGGCGCGGCAGCTTTATCAGACTTTGCGTTTGCGGTGGAGGTCACGCGCTTAAGGTGGTCCTTGAATTGATCCAGGTCCTTGTCGCTTGTTTTTGTGCCGATCTCAACGGCCTTCTGACAGTTCTGCAGCGCGAGATCAAACTTTCCCATACTCTCGTATCCGTCTCCGAGGCTGTCATAAACATTGGCTGATCCGGGATAGAGTTGCACGTTGCGCTGAAAGACAGAAATCGCATCGTCGAATTTTTTGTCTGCCATGAGTCGATACCCGAGACTGTTAATCAGATTCTCGGGCACCGGAACGGTATAGCCGTAGCGGTGGGAGAGTTCGCGGTAATGCTGTTCAATGCCACCCATTCCCCCGATCGGCATTCCTTTGTCGTCGCGGGGCATCTCCCAGTCGGCAAAAATGCTGCGCAGACCAGCGTAATGGGCACGCAGCACGGTCGAACCGTGGTTTTCGTCAGGGAACCGCTCGGACGCCCAATGGAAATCTTTGGGAGCTTTCGCCGTCAATGCTTTCTTCAATTCTTCAAATCCGGCTTGCATATCCGAGCCCTCGTTCCCCAGCGAGAAAAATAGCGTTTCCCGAAGTTCCTCGCGCGAGGCAAAGAATGCCTGTGCCTGATGAAGCGTGTGCTGCTTCTCCCACCACAGGCTCGGGCTCACGGCGAGATATGCCTGAAACATCTCGGGACGCGAGGTCAGAATGTGGATGGCCATGAGACCGCCAAGGGAGTGCCCGGCAAAAATGCGGTAGGGCGCGGTCCGGTAATGCTCATCGATTTCCGGCATAAGCTCGGTCTGGATGAAGTCGAAGAAGCGGTCGCCGCCGCCGCTGGTGGGCAGAGTTTCCTTGCCGGACGAGTCCTTTTCCTCCGAATGCGTGGGCGTAAGATCGCGAGTGCGATCGGTATTGGCAATGCCTACGACGATGAGGGGTGGCATGCGTCCATTGTCAACGAGAAAATCGATGGAGTTACCGATCTCGTTGATGTGTCCATCGCCGTCGGTGAGATACAGCACCGGAAGTGAGTCTTTCCTCGACTCATAACCGCGCGGCGTACGTACCCAGATCACCCGATCCTCGTTGAGGATGTTGGAGTGCACGACGAGTTTCTGTGGGATAGGCGGGGCAATGTTCTGCGCGGAAGCGACGGTCAGCGAGGAAACAGTAAAGGCCGCGAGTAGCAGACGCCACACGAATAGCTTCATAGGACCTCCCGGGCTTCAGAACAGACGTACGGAACCTACGAACGTTATCGTGTGATCGGATGGAAAACCGCAGAGTCGTTAGACGCCGAGCTTTTTGACTTCCTCGTTGTAGTACTTGCGGTAGAGGATGTCCCACTCTTGCGAGCCTTCGAGGATGGTGCGTTTCTGGCTCTCGATTTTCTGGCGGGCAGCGACATCGATCTTCTCTTCCTGGTTGAGCAGGTCTTCGAGAATTTTGCGGGTTTCCTGGCGAATGGTATTCGGGTCTTCGATGAACTCCACTTCGTCCATCTGTTTGAGCACGTCGGAAACGGCGCGGGCCAGCACATTGACTTTGTCGCGGCTGAGTCTCACAGCACCGCCTTGTACTTGCGTACGAGTTCGGTCTTCACCTTGCGAAACATCTCCTGATAATTGGCGCCGCTGCGGCGCATTTCTTCGGAATAAGCTTCGAGAATGACGCGTACTTCGTCGTTGATGCGATCTTCGAGCGACAGTTCGTCGACCAATGCGGCATGCACGCGCTCGGTGACCGCGGGAACCGTCGAGGTCTCGATGAACTTGGTGGCTATCAGTTTCTTGGTGACTTCGCGGGCCAGATAGCCCACATATTCTTTGGACAAAAGCATGTGCGGATCGGATGTCCTAGGTGCGATAGATTCTGAGTATGAATTAAAAAGTGTAACACAGAGCGAGGTAGCACGGCCCGTGGGCTGGAGTCAGCGCTTTGCCGCGAATCTAGTGATCTTGCGCCGGAGCCGGGTCGCGTAGCGTGTACACAAACTGTCGAATTTCGTGGCGCTCGCGCTCCGAATTCTCGGCCGATTCTTTGGACATCTGATCGTAAATCTGCAACTCGGCCTTTGCTTTGTCCGCTTCCCCGATCTGGCGGTAAGCTTGCGCCAGCCGATAGTGTGCCTCTTCCATCTGCGGAGCAGCCTGGATCGCGCGCTGATAATTCGCAATCGCTCGCTGCGAATCGCGCTGCTCGGCGTCGACAATTCCCAACTGCAAGTAGGCGGCGCTGTACTTGGGATCGAGTCGGATCGCCTTGTTCAGTAGAGATTCCACCTGAGTCGCAACATTCGCGTCGGGCGGATTCGCGCGCCGCTTCCACAACCCGACGGCGTAGTAGTAATTCGCTTCGGCATTTTCCGGTTGCAGCGTGGCAAATCGGTGCAACTTCTCGACGAGTTCGGGCGGCGGTATAGTCTCAGCAGCTTGCATCTTTCCCAAGAAAAGATAGGGCATCGAATTGTCGGGATTCAGGTCCGATGCTGTGCAGACACGCTTTACCGCTTGATCGACGTCACCGCGCGCGAACCAGGCCGCACCGAGTCCGACGAGCATGCGCACCGAACTCGGGAACAAGTGATTGCCTTTGCTGAAAACCTCGACGGCTGGCTCCGGCGCGTGATGCAGAAGAAGTTCAGATCCCCAATCAAAGAGATAAGCCTCGCGAGGATCCAACTCAGCCGCGCTCTGATACTCGCGGACCGCTTCGAGAGAGTTGCCCAGCTTCTCTTCGAGGTCCGCGAGTGAGTGATGAAGGTCCGCGCTGTTCGGCTCTCGGACCAACTTTTCCCGCAGCGACTTTTCCGTCTCAGTGACAGTCGGGGCAGAAGACGCGGTCTTACCAAGCGACGCCGTATCTTTTGCAATCGTCTCCCGCGTTCTCACAACCGTGTCAGAGCCGTGACCGCCGAGACTGGTTGTATCGGTCACTCCTGCGACGGTGAATTGTGGCTGATCAAAAAATTCCGGCGCTTTCGTGGAAGCGGATTGCTCAGCGAGCGTGAGATCGATCGTTTTCAATTCCTTCGGGCTCAGAAACAGTGTTGGGATTTCTGCACCCGCAAATCCAGCCATCTCGGCATGCAGCGCATAAACGCCTGGGCGCAGATTGACAAGACTATAGTTCCCCTGGGAGTCAGCATACGTGGTGAGTGGCTTCGGGGCACCCTTCGCCTGCAAGAGAACGTATGCCGCAACCGGCTTGCCCGCCGAGTCACGAACCGTGCCGTGCAGCGTGGCGGTGCCCTCGGCTTGTTGCGACTGCAGCGAAACGGGGAGGAGCATGGCGAGAACGAGCGCAGCCATGACCCGAGCAGTCTTGGCTTGATGCGCAACTGCATGGAGGCGGCCCATGAAGACAGGGGCATTCTAACCGCCCGATTTGCCGCTCGCAACCGAACCGCGAGAAAGCGCTGGCGACGTACAATTGCACAAACTAGAATGCAATGCTTTGTGAGTCGTCATCACAACGCCATCACTCTCGGGGAGAAAGACGACACGGAAATTATGAAAAAGCCTTCCAACATGACGCGCCGCGAATTTGTAGCGACCTCTGCTGCCGGCCTGGCTATGGGCGGTTTGGCGCACGCTGCGGACGCAACCCAATCCGACATCAAGACGCCTAATCCCGCGACCGATCGCAGCCCCTCAAGAGTCATCATCGACACCGATCCTGGCGTGGACGACGCGCTGGCCCTGCTGCTGGCCATGCGTTCGCCGGAACTGAATATCGAAGGCATTACCGCCGTCGCGGGGAATGTACCGCTGGAGTTGACTCTGCCGAACGCGCTGCGCATGGTCGAGATTTCCGGGAGACCCGAGATCCCCGTCGCATCGGGCGCCAAGAGCCCACTCCTTCGCCGCCTAGTTACCGCGACTTACGCGCACGGCGAAAATGGCCTCGGAGGCGCTGTCTTTCCCGAGCCGAAGCTGAAGCCAGTCGCGGAACCTGCGTCCACGTTGATTCGGCGGATCATCCGCGAATATCCCGGTGAGATCACGCTGCTTACGATCGGCCCGCTGACGAACATCGCGGCAGCACTGAACTCCGACGTGGAACTCGCTCACTTGGTGAAGGGCTTGGTCATGATGGGTGGGTCGTTGTCGGGTGGAAACATCACGCCAGCAGCCGAGTTCAACATCTACGTCGATCCCGAAGCCGCACGCATTGTTTTTCAGTCGGGAATTCCGATCACGATGGTCGGACTCGACGTAACTCGAAAGACCTCCCTCACTGACGAACATGTTCGCACTCTCGAAGCCGCGCAGAATCCGGTGAGCCAAGCGGCAGCGGTGATCGGTCGCAACGCCCTGAAACACAACCGCGAGCGCGGATTCCTGGTCGGACCCAACATGCACGACTCACTGGCCATCGCAGGATTTCTCGATTCGTCGATTCTGCAATTGCGGGATTACTACGTGGATGTTGAGACGACCGGAGAACTCACCGCGGGCGAAACGCTCGGCTACAGCCCGACTGCCGGCGATTTGCGCCGCAAGCCGGAGGCGGAGAAACAAGCAGCCGCGATGAACATGCCGATTCGCGGATCTGCGCCCACTCTGGCCGGCACCCGAACATCGCCCGTTCTGCGTGAAAACTTTGTGCCGAATGCAAAGGTAGCCGTGGGCGTAGACTCGGCGAAGTTCTTTGACTTGCTCATTGGACGCCTTTCAGGGAAACATTGAGCACACGCACCCGCATCCCCGTCCATGGCACTGGCTACAAAATTTTATTCGTCGAGGAGTTTTGGATGAGATTCGTACGGCTGTCGCTCGTGGCAGCGTTGCTTGTGTTGTGCCTTCCATGCTGTGGCCAACAGTCCTCAGCGAAGCGCAAGATCATCATCGATCAAGATGCGACGGGCCCCGGAGGCACCGACCAACAGTCCATCTTGTTGCTGATCCAGTCTCCGCAAACTGAAGTTCTAGGCGTGACCGTGGTGACTGGCGATGCGTGGCTCAAGTCCGAAGTCGCGCACACCTTGCGCATGCTTGAGATCATCGGACGCACCGACATTCCCGTCGTGCCCGGAGCTGAGTATCCGCTGGTGCGACGCCAAGCGGACACCGAACTCTGGCAGCAGCAGTACGGCGCCGTGGCTTGGGTGGGAGCATGGACTCCGCGTTTTTTCCATCCTGCCGATCAGTTGGGCGAAATGCCTGAAGGCAAGCCCACTACCAAGCCGCTCAACGAAGATGCGGCACACTTCCTGATCCGTATGGTGCGCAAATATCCGCACGAGATCACGATTTATGAAGGTGGGCCGATGACGAACCTGGCGCTCGCCATTTCCATCGATCCGGAATTCGCCGGCCTCGCCAAAGAAATGGTGTTCATGGGCGGAAGCCTCAATCCGAAGACGGACGATCCAGAGTTCGCGAATACGCCACGGCATGAGTTCAACCTCTGGTTTGACCCCGAGGCGGCGCATGTTGTGCTGACCGCGCCGTGGAAGAAAATCGTCTGCACGACTGTTGACATTTCCGTGAAGACTCGAATGACCCAGGAGTTGATCAACCGCGTGAAAGCCGGCAACTCGCCGGCCGCAACCTACGTCGGAAAATATTCGCGGCTCTACGGTCAATACAACTATCTGTGGGACGAACTGACAGCGGCGGCTTGGCTTGATCCAAGCCTGATCACAGTGAAGGAGAGCCGGTATCTCGATGTGGACCTGAGCCGCGGCGCGGGATACGGAAACACGATGAGTTGGAACGAGAAAGACAAACCTGTGCTCGCTGGACAGCCTGCCGAAGTGCAGGTTGATCTGGATACCGAAAAATTCTACAGAATGTTCGTCGATTTGCTGACCGCGCCGACACCGAAGCCTTAAAGCGGGCCCTCGCGCCTTACCGCTGCAACTGCTCGAGCATTTGTTTCGCTTGAGCGTGATCGGGATGCTGCTTGAGCAATTCGAGCAGCAAGACACGAGCCTTATCTCGCGCGCCTTCCAATGCATAGACTCGCGCCAGATTCAGATACGCCTGATCAAACGCCGGAGCTACGCGAATGCATAGCTCAAAGCTAGCAACGGCCGCATACCGCCGTTGCGTCACCAGATACAGCACGCCGAGATTATTCAACGCCTCGGGATAGATGGGCCGAGCCTTTAACGCGCGCTGCAAGTAGTCGTACGCCTTGCCATTGTCTCCCGCCTGCGCGAACACCATGCCCAAACTGTAGTTGGCTTCCGGATCCTGCGGAGCAAGCGCGACCGCGCGTTCGAGAACCTCGCGAGCTTGATCCCAGCGCTTGAGCAGACGATACGCATTGCCCAGGTTATCGAGTGACAGCAGGTGATGCGGATTCACCTGCAACGCCTGCTGAAAATATTGGACTGAGTCGGCGGCTCGATTTTCACGCGTCGCGATAATGCCGAGATTATTCCATGCGTCGGGCAATGTGTCAGGATAGTTTGCTGGAAGTTTCACCGCACGCTCAAAAGCGCCACGCGCGGCCGCGTTCTTATTCTGATTGAGGTAGACGCTGCCGATTCCGTAGAGCGCCTCCGCACTTCGCGGATCGTCGCGAAGCGCCTGCTGGAACGAGGCTTCGGCCTGGTCAAGATATCCACGCTGAAAAAACAGAGCACCATACGAGAGATAGTTGCGGCCGAATTCGAGTGTGTATTTTGTGCTGGGAAACGGTAACGCCCGCGCCAGGCGCTCGGCATCGGTTTGCGGAATGTGTTGATGGTCGTATTCAACGTGCTGTGAGTTGATCGGGCCCTGATAGACCTTCACGATGTCGCCCTTGCCATCGATCAAGAAAGAAGTCGGCAGGGTGAGGTCGCGATGCCGGTCAAACAACTGGCGGTAAAGAATGTTGTAGATGGACGCAGCGTCGTCCGATCCGCGAACGATCGGGAAGGAAAGGCGCTGCGCACGCGCGATCGCTTCGAGATCTGCTATCGGCGCAGACTGGGGTGCGGTGCTGTCGATGTTCACAGTCAATAGCTGCAGCCCCTGAGTTGCCCAGCGTTCGTACGATTTCTGCAGACTCTTCAAATCTTCCTGGAATTCGGGAGCCTGTGCGCTCCAACAATTGAGCAGGACCGGTTTACCACGGAGTGCGGAGAGCGTTCGTGTTTGTCCCGACAAATCGGGCAACGCGAAATCAGGCGCCGAGACAGGCTCTAGAAGCCACGTTTCCACGTTCTCGGGAAGAGTCTCGCCCGCCGACTGCGTTACGGCAGCAAGAGAATTGCTCTTACCGGCCACAACCCTGAATGCTTCCATTCGCGAAGGCTCGGAGCCCTCCACGACCCAAATCCTGTGATTGATTGGAAGGTTCTTGAGTTCTTGCACCAGTCCGCTTGGCCAGTGGATCGACGCGCGGACTGGCCCCTTCGTCTCACCCAGTCCGAAGAAGAGATCCTTGCTGTGCTGCGAGAGAAATCCAGATCCCGCCTGCAACAGGCGCGTCTGGCGACCGGCGCTGGTTTTAATCGCGACAGCGGCCCCGATCGCATCGCGGTTGCTCTTTGTTCCTTGCAGACGAAACGCAATCGACGGTGGCAAATCTTCGACGACATTCTTTAGCAGCCGCAACTGCGGCGCATTACGATTCTTCAGGACCACTTCAAGGCGGCCGTCTCGATCAAAATCCGCGAGCGCGAATGCCCTGCCATCTTCCACGAAATCTAAACCGACGACAGCAGACACGTCGGAAAACGTTCCGTCGCGATTGTTGGCATAGAAAACATTTTTCTCATAGCCGCTCCAGGTGCCGTCAGAGCGGATGAGTTCGTTGATGGCCTGCCATCCCTGCTCATATTCGTGCGAGGCGCGGGCCTCGTCCGGCGAACACGCGACAACTTGGCGCCAAAAGAAACTGTTCAGATCGGTCCGCGACTGGCCAGAGACCATGCCGTTCGCAATGTAGAGATCCGGAAAACCGTCGTGATCGAAGTCGAACGCATCACTCGACCACGACCAGCGCCCCATTCCGGTGCCTGAAGAAATTGTCGTGTCTTCAAAGGCCGCGCCTCGATTGCGGAAGAGAGAATTCCCCATCGCGTGCTTCTGATAGAGCGTCCGCACATCCTTCGACGAGTCCTTCTTAAAGACGTCCTGCGTCGAGACACGCTCTCCGGCCGCAGTCCACATGTTCGCGACGTAGAGGTCTTCGGCGCCGTCGTTGTCGTAATCGAGCCACGAGACACTCATCCCGGCGCCGACATCTTCGACGCTTGTTTGTGCGGCGATATCCGTGAACGTTCCATTGCCATTGTTACGGTAGAGATTCTTTCGTCCAAAATCGTTCACCACATAAAGATCGGGCCAGCCGTCGCGGTTCGAGTCTGCCCATCCGCAGCAGAAGCTATAGCGTGTGTTTTTCTGGTTGAGACCCGACTCGGCAGTGACGTCGCGAAATGTGCCGTCGCGTTGGTTCCGCAGGAGAAAATTCGGCGGGCCGTTTTCCGCGTCGTGATACGGAGACGGATATTTATATTGCCCCGTGCCTTGGTAATAGGCGTAAAGGCAAAAATAAATATCGAGCCACCCGTCGCGGTCGTAGTCGGCAACCGCCGCGCCAGTGAACGTTCCCTGCGGGGGATTCGCGAACTGGAATGCGTCTGGCTTCTGCCGGAACTTCCTGTTGCCCTCGTTCACAAACAAGATCGGACCGTTGGCGCGCACCACGATCACGTCCTGATGGCCATTGTTATGGAAGTCCGCAAAGAGCGCGCATGCCGTGTTTTCCAGGATGCCCAGGCCGGACGAATCCGTAATGTCTTCGAACGTGCCGTCTCCGCGATTGCGATAGAGCCGGTTAAGCAGGCCCGCGGGCTGGCAGACGTAGAGATCGTCGAAGCCGTCGTTGTCAATGTCGGCGACCGAGACTCCGTTGTGGCCGTAGATATCGATGCCGCTGGCACCGTCGAGCACGGTGCGCCAGTAGTCTGTGCCATGCAACATCTGGGCGGCATAGGAAGAGTTACTGCCGAGCGCTGTGGCGGCGACATCTGCGTACACGGGTGCTGTAGAGCGAGCCTGCGTCTCGTCGAGCGCCCGCCAACTGCGCAGACGAAACTCGTCAGCGGATGAGGGCTCCCACGTCATCTCCCAGTTCCCAACACGCTGCTCGCGAAAGAAGCCCGCGCGGGTCCCAACAAGTTCGTAGCGAACGCGAGTCTGCAGGCTACTTGGCATTTGATCAGGCGAGCTTGCTGAGCCTGCGGCGTGAATCCATGTGATCTGAAACTCCGCCGTCACGATTTTGGAGAAGACATTCAACACTGACTGCCACTCTCGCAGAAACGCATCGCGGCTGAGCGTAGCCTGATCCGCGAACTTGTTTTGATGAACTTGCAACACCGAGTTGGAACGCGCCACCCGCGACTCCGTCGGTTTCAGAGACGCACCGGAGAAATCGGCGGAGAGAGCCTTCGCGATTGCCTGCGTGTCGTCAGGAGACTGCAACAAACTCGAGCTCCACCCCGCAAGAATCGCTGCAATCTGGTCGGCATATTTTTCGGTGATGAAGTCGTCGAGACCCGCCTGCACCTTCAAAAGCGCGGTATCCAGCGGCCTCTGCGCTCGATAGTGAGGCTGCAGGTGGAATTCCGCGGCGGGCGGAGAGCTCCCTTGATCGAACAAAGAGCGCCCCCGAAATCCCCACAGGCTCGCGGGAATCAGAGTTGCTCCGGCACCCTGGCAGAAGCGAATCAGAAAATTTCGCCGGCGAAGATCGACCGAATGAAGATCGACGGATTGACGCGGCTTCCCTGCCCGGCTCAGAGTGATGTCCCCCGCGGAGTCACGTGAACCCGAAACTAACATTCGTGTTTGGGCCGGTCAAGGCGCAACCTGCGCACGAAGGCCTGTGGTAGGCTAACGGCGTTTCAACATCCCGTCCGGAGATTTCTTTGAGCGCTCCTCGTATCGCGGTCGTAGGCAGTTACGCGACCGGTCTCACCATGAAGGTCGCGCGGATTCCGTCTGCGGGAGAGACCCTGCTGGGCACGGGCTATCGCGTGGACTACGGCGGGAAAGGTTCGAACCAGGCGGTGGGCTGCGCGCGGCTCGGCGCGCATGTCGACTTCATCGCCAAAATTGGTAAAGACGCGTTCGGGGATATGGCTCTGCACCTCTATCGCGACGAAGGCATTGATGTCGATTACGTTCAGCAGATTGCCAACGCGCCAACCGGCGTAGGCTTTATCGTGGTTGAGAAATCAAGCGGCCAGAACTGCATTGTGTTGGATCCCGGCGCGAATGAATTGCTGACGGCTGCCGACGTTTCAGCAGCGAATGCAGCTCTGCAATCCGCGTCGGTCGTGCTGGCACAGTTGGAGATCCCCGTAGAAGCTGCGGAAGCGGCAATGGCCGCGGGAAGACAAGCAGGAGCAGTCACCATCTTGAATCCGGCACCGGTACGGCCTCTGCCAGCTTCGTTGTTGAATTTGATCGACGTTCTCACGCCGAATGAAACGGAGGCGCGAGTGTTGGCAGGTCGAGCCTCGGATAGCGTGATCGACCCCGAGCGACTCGGGCAAGAATTGATTCGCTTGGGCGTGAAGCAAGTTGTGATGACATTAGGTGAGAAGGGCGCTCTACTGATCAGTGGTGCGTCGAGCAAGCGCATTCCCGCCGTGCAGGTACGCGCGGTAGATACGACCGGCGCGGGCGATGCCTTCAACGCGGGCCTTGCGACGGCCCTCGCTCACGGCACGAGTCTCGAGCAGGCGGTGCAGTTCGCTGTGATGATCGGCGCGATAGCGGTGACGAAAGAAGGCGTGATCCCAGCGCTGTCTCGGCGTGACGAGGTGTCGCAGTTCTATCGTCAGCATGGCGTGGCCACCCCGCTGTGGCTCGATGTAGCGAGAGCCAGAGAGGAGTGACGACGAATTTGAAGGGACCTCAACCCAAGCCGGAATCCGCTCAGCCGGAGGCAACACGTCTCGCCAGCCGAATTCAGCACACGCTGATCTCGAACGTGCTGACCGAAACGCTTTGGGAAACGCATGTGGCGGAGTGTTTGAAATATAAATTTAACGCCGCGATGATTGCCCCTGCATGGGTGCGTAAAACTGCGCAGCGCCTGCGGAATACCGGTATCCGCGTCGCATCCTTCGTCGACTTTCCCTACGGGACGATGACCAGCGCCGGGAAGGCGTATGAAGCGGCGCAACTTGTCGGCGAAGGCGCCGAAGAGATTGACCTCATGCCGAATGTGGGCTTTCTACTTTCGGGCATGGAGCGCGAGTACTTCGAAGATATCCGCGGAGTGGTCGCCGCAGCCGGGAAGGCTCCAGTGAAGATCATGCTGGAGCTTCCGCTATTGAACGCGCAGCAGCGCGAACGGGCGATCGCTCTCAGTATTGAGGCAGGAGTTTCGTACTTGAAGAATGCCAGCGGCGGCGCCGTCGGGGTGGCCACGCCTGAGGACATCCGCTTCCTGCGGCGAGTCGCACCCGCCAACATCCGCGTGAAGGCTTCGGGCGGCATAAAAACGGCGCAACAAGTGCGGGAACTGCTGGACGCGGGTGCGGACCTGGTGGGAACCAGTTCTGGAGTTCGTATCATGCAGGAGTTGACGCACAGCATTGACGAAGACGCGCCGACACGGCATCCGACTTCGAATTACTGAGGACAACTGCTCAGCGACCGCTGCCGCTGCGATGCAACGATATAATCTTCGCATCCTCCGCGATTCTGCGACCGAAATGAACTCGGCTCATATTTGGCGACGCACGGTTCTAGTACTCGCGCTATCTTTGTGCTTCGTTGTAGCGCCGAGTGCCTTGGGGCAGGCCGTATCACCACCAGCCACGGCCGAGACCGCGGAATCCCATCTGGGCAAGGGCTACGATGCGCTCAAGCAGGACCGCTACCAGGTCGCTGCCGACGAATTTCGCGCCGCTCTCGCCCTCGATCCGTCACTGGTTCTGCGCGCGCAGTTCCCACTCGCCGTTGCGCTGTTCGAGCAGCACAAATCCGCCGAAGCTCGTAAGGAATTGGAAGCCGTTCGTCGTGAGACCGGAGATCATCCCAACATTTTGTATTACCTGGGACGCCTCGACATTGAAGACCGCAACTACCCCAGCGCTATCAAGAATCTAAGCACAGCGATCGCTAAGCCGCCCTTCCCCGACACCGCGTATTACTTGGGTTTTGCCTACTTCAAGCAAGGCGATCTGCCAAAGGCCGAGAAGTGGCTGAAGGAGGCAGCGCAGCTGAATCCCAGGGATTCTCGTGTCCCGTATCAGTTGGGATTTGTCTATCGCAAAGAAGGCCGCGAGGAAGAAGCGCAGAAGTCGCTCGCGCAGTCGGAAGACTTGCACCGGCAAGACGATACCGAAGCGCAACTGCGAACCGAGTGCGGACAGAAGTTGGACAAGGGCCCCCGCGACGAAGCGCACGCGATCTGCGAAAAGCTCTACCACCCGGACGACGCGGAGAGGCTCACAGCGCTCGGCATGATCTACGGCCAGCACGGAGATCTGGGAGCGGCATTGAAACCGTTCCTGCGCGCGGCGGAACTTTCGCCGCAGTCTCCGCAAGTGCAGTACAATCTGGCCCTCACCTATTCTCAGTTGAACCGCTTCGAGGATGCGCGCATACCGCTGGAGAAGGCGCTCAAACGCTGGCCCGATCTCTTCCCGCTGAATGCCTTGTACGGAGTCGTCCTGACGAAGCTGGGAGACGACCATCACGCCTATGAGGTTCTGCGTCACGCGCGGGAACTCAACCCGCAGGATCCTTCCACCGCGGAGTTGCTTTACGCTACGACGCTGAAGCTGGCCGACAAGGAGAAGAAGGCGCGGCAGTACCCCACGGCGCTGCGTTATTACGACGAAGCCGCGAAACTCCGGCCGCAAGATCCCGAGCCTCACCGCAACATGGCAGAGATCTACACTCAGACAGGAAAACCGTCGCAGGCAGCGGAAGAAAACCAGGAAGCCGACCGGCTGAGCAATCATTGACCGGGATTTCTGCGTCTCACTATTTCAATTCGTCGTTCAATACCTGCGCCAGCCGCGCGCCCGCGAGCGCAACCTGCGTCAAGGCTAGCTTGTACGCTTCGGTTTCGTATGTCGATCTCGGCACAATGGTGTAGATCTGATCTTCAATTCCAATCGGATCGCGATACACTTTTTCGCGCGCCAGTTCGAAACTCTCGTGAATCCACGCAGCAGTATCTGTGTCGTGCGCCTCTTTCGACGACACCGCCTCCAGCGTTCTGCCGAGCACAATCGCTCGATTCACGCACGGCACTTTGTCGCTGCAGAACTTACATTCGGAGCCGGGAAGGTCGTCCCAGTAGCTGTGCAGATTCGAGGCAACGTCACCGAAGAGTTTGACGAAATTTCCCCCGGCATCACCCTTCGGTTCGGCCTTCGTGATGCGATTTACCGCATGCAGGGGCTGATGGATATCGCCCACCAGGTGCAGCAACCAAACCAAATCGTAGGATTTCAAGGCGTCCGGTTGCGCCGACGCGAGCACTGCGCGAAAAGCCACGATCTGCGTCTGCGCGTTCGGCCTCGGGACCGCAGGCAGCGGCGTCTGATCGGGCGAAAACGGCGTGTCCACAAAATGCCAATACTTGTGGCGAAGCAGGTCGGAGTATCCAACATTTTGGGACGATGGACCACCGCCCGGAGTGTTGCCGCCGTCTGTGCCATCGTCAGAATATTGCGACTCTCCCTTGATGTCATCGGGCCATACCGAGGCCATCATGAAAATCATGCGGTCGTGGTCCTCGGCAGAGGTGCCGGCAGGAATTTGCTTCTCCCAATTTGCATAGTCGGGATTCAATTTCAGCAACTCGCGCACGCGGGCCTTCGCAGCGGGCGCCAGTTTCTGATAAGCGACGTAGGCCACCGTCATGTGCCCGATCGCTCCCCACGCGAACAACGAGGTCGGCACGAGCGCGAAAAGAAGAGAGTAGAGACAGACGCGGAGGACTTTCATTGGAGCGTCTCCTGAGCGCAAGGTTAAATGCACGGGCTGCGACCGGACAAGCGCACCCGCCTCTTTCCATCCCAAATCACAGGGAACCGCGTCTGAATCTTGTTTCTCAAGACTATCCCTCGTAAGATGCGCTCATTCCTGAAGTCGTACACATCCTCAGAAGGAATGGATTATGAAGCGCCCCATCAGAACTGCAACGGTAGGTCTTGGCGTTATGCTCCTGTTGTCCGGAGCATGGGCAATGCGACGGCAGGCGCAAGGATCGACGCACACCGCGGACGAAATCCAGATCCTCGCCCTTGAGAATGCGTGGAACCAGGCAGAACTGCACAACGATCCCGCGGCTTTGAAGCTGATCCTCACCGACGATTTCCTGATCACCGAACCAGACGGATCGCTGCTCAACAAGCAGCAGCACATGGCGTCCGCAGCCGACACGTCGTATCACTACGACGTGCTGGTGTCAGAAGGTTTTCGTGTTCGCGTGTACGGGAGTGTCGCGGTTGTGACCGGAACGTATCACGAAGTAGGGTCGTCAAAGCGCAAACACTTCGACCGGCGCGGCCGCTTTACCGACACGTGGCTCAGGTTTGGAACATCCTGGCAATGTGCCGCAAGCCACGACAGTATCCCAGTGAAGGAATAAAGGGACACTCGAGCAGATGGGACCGCCCCCCCGGACGGCCCCGCCGTGCACCCCCCTTACAGCGTTTGCAGAAAGTTCACCAGGTCCTGCATCTGCTGCGACGTCATGCCGATCTGGAAGCGCTTGTTGTAAAAGTTCACTAATTGCGGAAGGTTGGCCGCGACTCCGTTATGGAAGTACGGAGCGCGCGCCGCCAGTCCCCGCAAAACCGGACCTTTCCCTCTCCCGATGTCGCTGCATTGACCGGTGATCAAGGCTTTCCCGGGATCACTCGTGTAGTAAGTAGTCCCGGCGAGCGTTCCCTCCGTGCAGGCCAACTCAAAGACCGGCAAAGTCGGCACGGTTAGCTGTTGAAGAGCCGCAATAATGTTGGGGTCGGTCTCGTACGTGAGCGAGTGGCTCGTCCCGATATCAAGCGGCAACGGGAAGGAGTGGTTGCCCACGTTAAACGTGTCGTGGCAAGTGGTGCAGGTTCCCATGATCGTCTGGGTGCCCGTCGTCAGCCCAGGAACATTGCTGATCGTGAGAGGTTGCGTGTTGAAAATCCGCTCTCCGCGAGCAATGGAAGCCTGCTGCGGATTTTTCGAATTCTGGTACGACTTGTAGATCGTGAACACATTGGGAGTAAACGGCTTCCCCTCCGGGTCCCCACCTAAAGAGTCGTTCATTCCGGGATAGTAAGGCTGGGTCGATAAAAATTGTGGCCCGCCATGCGCTCCTTTTGCCAGAGGGCCGCCGGCGAAATCGTACATTTGTGCAGAATTCAGAGCCAGTTCAAAGTCCACAATCTCGTTCAGTTGCGTGGCCGTAGGTGGCTGCGTTGCCTGGGCGTGCCCCAGCGTCGCGTCGATCGCCTGCTGGGTCAAGTCGGCCTTCAGGTTCGCGGCAAAAGTTGTGGCATCGTTCAACGGATAAGTGATCGACTCGCGCCCATCGAACATCACCGTGCTCAGGAAACCGAGGTTCGTAGATGGCAACGGCCTCCGGTAAACCGAAGCCGTCTGCTGCCCTTGCGCATCGGTCGTGAGCGCGCAGTCGTACGGGTCCTGGACAGCCGTGATGGTGTACTGCGCAGGCAATGAATCGGTCGTATTGGGTGGAACGATCAAGCCAATTCGAAACAAGCCATTGTTCACGACCAGACTGTTGTTGATCGTCCCGGTGGGGCAGGTAGAACCATCGACTTGTGCAAATAGCGGGTCCTTGCCTCTCGTGACCAGGTAGCGCAACTGCGCATTCACGGCGCTCAGTCCGAACGCGTCGCTCGCCTGGTGGCAGGTTGCGCAAGTTCGCCCGTTTGTGCCGAGACTTTGAAAGAACGGTCCACTCAGATCAACGCTTCCGGTATTGCTGTACGTACTGGCAAAGCCGGTGAAGTTAAGAAATGGAAACAGGTTACGAAGGTAAACATCGGCGATCGCGGTGCTGGTGGCCATGATCACGAGAGCGGCCACACAAACAACAACTCTTCGGCGTAGCCTGCCACTTCGAAAACCCCGAAATCGCTTTCGCAGATTCAGCATTAACGACACTGCACGCACCCTGTCAGTCATAAAAACTCCCTCGCCTAAAATATTGTGGGTTCCCCAGAACGTGCCCGAGCGACATCCCCTGCTTTTAATATCGGAAACGAAGGGAGGAACACGACAGCGCGGAGGGATTTTTTCTTACAAAGGGCCGCTTCGGCTTCGGAAAGTGCGGCCGGGCAGTCTAACTAACTCGACAAGGCCTGAGTTTTGAGCTACTTGGATTGTTGAGCTTCCGCGTGCTTCTGGGCGTAGGCGACCAGTGCGGCGAAGCCGGGATCGCCATGCAGCGATTTCAGATCGTCATCCATCGCAATGCCAAGGTCGTATTGGGGTAAAAGTCCATGATCCACCGCATTGCGCAGGAGCGGCAGCGCCTCTTCAGTGCGCCCTTGCAGGGCTGCGAGACAGCCCAGGTTGTAGATGGTAGCTGCGGCGTTGGGGTCGTTGCGGTCGAGCGCGCGCAACTGAATATCGTGCAGTTCTTTAAATGTGCGCTCCGCGTCGCCATAGTGCTTTGCATTCGTCTGAATGTCTCCCAGATTCGTCAGCGAACGCAGAGTGTTCGGATGTTCGACTCCGAGGATATGGCGCTGAATTGCGAGGGCTTCCAGTTGTATCTTCTCAGCCTCTGGATAGTTGTTTTCCAGCGACAGAATCCGGGCCAGTCGATTCATCGCATACGCCGTGTCTGGATGTTCTGGACCCTGGACCTCGCGTTCAAGATCGATTGCGTCACGCTGCATCTTTTCGGCTTCGGGAAAGCGATGCTCCGCCATAAGAATCCACGCCATATTGTCCATCGTTGCTAAGGTATCGAGGTGTTTTGCACCCAGGATTCGGCGCTGCAGATCAAACGTCTGCTGCAGCAATTTCTCAGCTTCCGTAATACGACCTTGCATGTCTATATCTATGGCAAGTTGGCCCATCGTAGCCAGCGTCTCTGGATGCTCAGGACCAAGCACACGACGCTCGATGTCGAGAGTCTCGCGACTAATCTTCTCGCCGTCTGCATAACGACCTGCTTGAGCAACAGTCGCCGCCAAGGCTCTCATCGTCTTGAGCGTGTCTGGATGCTCGAGTCCGAGCACTCGGCGGCGGATCTCCAACGACTGCCTCAGCAACGACTCGGCGCGCGGGAACAAGCCAAGACTGGCATAGACCTTCCCCATCACGGTCATCATCTCGGCCTGCGCTTCAGGGTCCTTCGCGAGTCCGGTATCAACGTCTTTCGACGCCTTGTCCAGGATTTCCCGCGCCGTCACGCTGTTGCCGCGCGCCTCGCTCGGATCAGAGACTTTGAACATTCTGGTCATGAAGTCTGTAATGCGGCCGGCGCGGTCGCGCTCGCGAAAGGCAAGATCGCGCTGGCGACGAGCGGTTCGCGTCTGAATAACAATGCCGGTCGCGCCCGCGAGGACAGCCACGATCGCGAGGCTGGCCAAGCCTACGGCAATCCGGTTGCGGCGAACGAACTTCGACGCGCGGTACGAAAACGCATCCGGCCGCGCCAGGATCGGCTCATTCCGCAAATACCGGCCAAGGTCGTCGACCAGCGCTGTCACCGAACCGTACCGCTCCACAGGATTCTTCTTCAGCGCTTTCGCAAGGATGGTATCGAGGTCTCCGCGTAGTTGCCGGGTTAAATTTTCCGGCGTCGTGGCGCGCGTGGCTGCAGCGCTCGTCGTTGCTGCATCCTGCGCCGTCACCACGACAGCTGACGGGCGCATCGGCTCGTCATCGACAATCGCCTTTACCAGATCGGCCGCTGAGCGCACGCCCTTGCCAGCGGGATGCTGCCCCGTTAGCAGCACGTACAACAAGACTCCCAGCGCATAGACATCAGTGGCGGTGGTTATGCGTCCGCCGATCAACTGCTCGGGCGCCGCATACTCGGGAGTCATCGAGCTGCCACCTTCGCCCGGAAGCATCGTCGCCGCAGCGACCGTACCATCGCCCTCAAGCAACTTGGCAATGCCAAAGTCGAGAAGCTTTACAACGCCGTCATTGCTTACCAGAACGTTCGAGGGCTTGATATCGCGGTGAACGATCACGTTTGCGTGTGCATGTGCGACCGCGACGAGCACGTCCAGAAATAATCGGATGCGCGCTTCTACATCGAGCTTCCGCTGGTCGCAGTAGCAATCGATGCTCTCGCCCTCGACGTACTCCAGAATCAGGTACGGTTGACCGCCGGTTGATACCCCGGCATCAACCAGTTCGGCGATATGAGGATGCGCAAGCTTTCCGAGAATATTGCCCTCGCGCTTAAAACGCGCTTCACCCTCTCTTCCCATCAGCGCGATGTGAATGAACTTCACCGCAACTCGGCGTTCGAAGCGACCGTCATTGCGCTCGGCGAGCCACACGCTTCCCATCCCACCGTCGCCGATTTGCGAGACCAACGTGTATGGGCCAAGAGTCTGGCCCACGAGGCCGCTCGTTGCCGGCAACGAGACTCGCCCTTTTTCCAGAAAGCCTTCCTGGTTCAACTTTCGGTGTTCGTCGAGCAGCGCTCCCAATCGCGACGCCAGTGCCCGATCTTGATTAGCCAGCGACCGCAGCCATTCGGCACGCTGCTCCTCTGTCATGGTAAGTGCTTGATCCAGGTAAGGACTTAAAGCCTGCCAGTCATCGGGACTCAGTGTTGGCATGGAAATTCTCAGACGATAAGATCTGTACGAATCTTGCGGTGCAAATAAATTCGCGCCTTCTCCCAGCTTCGCTGCACGGTGCGTTCCGAGACGTTCCGCATGGCTGCGATTTCCCCGAAGGAGAAGCCGCAGAAAAATTTCAGGTCAACGATTTCAGCGAGAGCCGGTTCAGCTTTGGCAAGGTCATCCAACGCTTCGCTGATTTGGACGAGTTCTCGATGATCCACCGGTTGCTCCATCGCGTCGGCGTCGAGAGAGGTAATCTCGAACAGGCCGCCGCGTTTCTGGGCGTGCCGTTCCCGGGCGTGATCGATGATGAGTCCTCGCATCACTCTCGCCGCATACCCCATGAACCGTGCCTGATCGGGAAATGAAGGCCCCTCGCGTGCCGCCATGTCGAGGTACGCTTCATGCAGCAGCGTCGTAGAACTCAGGGTCACGCCGAAGCCGCAGCGGGCGAGTTCGCGCTTCGCCAGTCGATGCAACTCGGAGTACAGCGCGGCAAATAATTGTTCCCCGGCGGGACCTTGGCCTTTTTCCGCTGCAGCAATAAGTGAAGAAATCGCCAACCTATACGCCTCAACGCCCACAGTTGGCCAGCACTGTGAACTACTCTCAAAGGGCCACAGCTTCTCTCAGATCTGTGGGATAGTCAAGCCCCCGCCGAGGCTCGACGGCGGTCGCAAACCTACTACTTGCTCACCGCATCTCATATGTGCTTTACAGAGCCTTTCGATATGAGCCCACACCTGAAAGCAATTTGGACCTCCGCGCAACATATGTCGGACAACTTCCTGGCGCGTCTTCCCTCGCTGTTTCTCGCCATCATCGTCTTTCTGCTCTTTTACTTCGCCAGCATCTTTGCCGGCCGCCTCATCCGCCGCGCAACCCAGCAGCATCGCCAGAATCTGGGCGTGGTGTTCGCACGTCTCGCCGGAGCAGCCATCGTTTTCCTGGGACTTTTGGTGTCCTTCTCAGTGGTCGCGCCCTCGTTTCAGGCTGGAGATCTCATTAAGGTTCTCGGCATCGGCAGCGTCGCCATCGGATTCGCGTTCCAGAACATTTTGCAGAATTTTCTCGCCGGCTTGCTGTTGTTATGGGCAGAGCCTTTTCGCGTGGGTGATCAAATCAAACTCGATGCCTTCGAGGGAACGGTGGAAGCCATTCAAACCAGGGCTACAACGATCAAGACCTACGACGGGCGACGCGTCGTCATTCCGAACGCAGATCTCTTTACGCACTCCGTTATCGTCAACACGGCGTTTGACGCGCGTCGCTGGGAATATGACTTCTCGACGAAAGCCCCGGATGATTTGACGAAACTCAAGACCCTCCTCGTTGAAACAGCCCGGAAAGTAGAAGGAGTTTTGCCCGATCCCGCGCCTGAGGCTCTGGTCGTAGAACTCGGCGACCTCGATTCCGGCATCGTAAAGATCCACCTCACCTGGTGGACGAAAAATTCGCGACAACATGACATGATGGTCTCGCACGATCAGGTACTCACCGCGGTTCGCGAGGCGTTGGAACGCTCAGCCGCCGATCATTCGCGGGACCAGAAACCTCGTGCTGCCTAGCGAAGAGCCTGCCCGTCCCCTTTTCCACATGCCTTTGTGATCACTCAGGCATAATCAAGAACAGTCTTCTGTCGTCAAATACATCGTGTGGTCTGCTCTGTAACGGGTCACACAGGTTTCGGAGTTCTGGGGGAGAATTCAACGTTGCGCAAACACTTTGCCGCAGTCGCCTTATTACTGTTCCTTGTCGGTTCGCTGTACGGTACGTCGACACCGGCCCAACCCGACGATCGCATGAAGGCTGACGTGCTCCTGATCGTCGCACATCCCGACGATGAAACGGGAGTGTCGGCCTACCTCGCAAAACTAATCGACGGCGGGAAGCGTGTCGCCGCCGTCTATCTGACGCGCGGAGATGCCGGCCACAACAACATGGGCTCAGAGCGAGCCAGGTCCCTGGGACTGGTCCGGGAGACGGAACTGCGTCGCTCGATGACCGCGATTGGAGTCGAGAATGTCTGGTTCCTGAACTGTCCCGATACTCCGAGCCAGAACGTCCTGCGCTCTCTCGCTGATTGGCATCATGGCGCGGCCCTAGAAGATGTTGTCCGCATCGTGCGCCTGACTCGTCCGGAAGTGGTGTTCACGTGGCTTCCTGCGTTTCGCATCGGCGAGAACCACGGCGACCATCAGGCCGCGGGCGTTCTCGCGACCGAAGCTTTTGATATCAGCGGCGACCCGGCCATCTTCCCAGCACAACTCGCGGGCCCCGTCGCCGTGAACGAGATGCTGTTGGAAGGCCTGCACCCGTGGCAAATTCAGAAGCTTTATTACTTTTCCGATGCGGCGGACGACAAGCAATTCAAAGGAATGGGCCCGAGCCTGCCTGTGAACGAAGTCTCGACCGTCCGGCATCTGCCCTACTGGCGCGTCGCTTTTGACGCATTCGCCTATCACCTCACGCAATACCGCGACTACATTCAAAAAATGCAGGCGATGAACGAACAAGAGCTCAACAAAAAAGCCGAGAGCGATTGGGCTCAGCCCATCCAACTGATTTTCGGCAAGTCGGCTGTGAAGGCCAGCCCTACTGGAGATCCGTTCGAGGGAACATCGAAAGACTCGATTCCCTTCGTGCGAAACGTGGCTGAATCGCCATCGCATCCCGACGATGCGCTAGCCGAGTTAGCCGGCCCCTGGGGATTCTATGACGTTTTCGGCCCTGAACACAGCTTGCGTCTGCCGCATTTGGGCGTCCAGGAAATCTCCATTCCCAAGGGCTCGACGCTGACGATTCCATTAGCCCTACGCAACGCAAGCGGAGATCCGAAGACGTTCACCGTTTCGATCACAGCACCCGCAGGATGGGCCACCGAAAGTGGCGCGGGAGAATATTCGATTGGAAGCCACACGTCGACCGCGGTAACGCTTCGCCTAACGGCTCCCGCAACCGATGCCGGGACTCTGCAGGAAATCGTGTGCCACATCAACGTGCCCGGGCAGACACCGACTGAGATCAAGCTTCAAGTGAAGTTGCAGGCAGGAGGACTACCGCAGTAGCTCCATGACGTCTTAACCCACGGTCGGCCGCAGGTCCCCCTTGCTCGTCGCGATGCTAACCCGCACGGCGGGCAACTTCGGTCTCTGCCGATCGTCCGTATAGGCTTCAACTGTGATTGTCCCAGGGGTTCGGCTGGCCTGAACGATCACCTGTGCCAGACCATTGAACAAACTGCGCTTCGGTTCCTTGTCAGACTCCTGGCAGTTGGGGTCGCCATTGCCCACGCCGATCAGCGTTCCTTCGCCCGTCACCTTGAAGCTGATCATGTTATCCGCGGTTGGAATCGTCCGGCCCTCTTTGTCGAGAACCTCAACCCGCAGCACGGCCACGTCTTCGCCGTCCGCACGAATTTCGGTCCGGTCGGCGGTCAGCCGGATCGACTCCGGCTCACCCGTGGTCTCGCGTTTTTCCACGAGTACAATCTTGCCGTCCTTCGTTCCTCGCGCTTCAAGGAGGCCGGGCTCGTATTTCACTTTCCACTCGAGATGCGTCAGCGGCTGCACTTTCTGCGAGCCCTGGCTCGTGCCATTCAGGAAGACCTCCACCGAGTCGAGGTTCGAATGCACCCACACCGCGATGGGTTCGCCCTCACGCTCTTCCCAGTTCCAGTGCGGAAACAAATGCAACACCGGCTGCGAACCCCACCACGCTTTGTAGTAGTAGAAGTTGTCTTTGGGAAAGCCGCACATGTCCACGATGCCGAACTGCGAGTTGATCGACGGCCAGCCGTAGGGCGTGGGCTCCCCGCGATAATCAAAACCAGTCCAGGCAAATCCACCGGACAGCCATTCGCGCGCGGCGTAGAATTTCCACCACTCCTCGGCGAGTTCCGCCCACGGCGGATGGACTGCGTCATAGGCGCTCACCCAATTGCGCAACTTGTCGGTGATGTAAATGCCGCGTGTGCAAACCGTGCTTGCCGTCTCCGAGCCTACGCTTGGCTGCTTTGGATGCGCCTTGTGATATGCGTCATGTTCCTTCAGGTTGTAATTGAAGCCCATCACGTCGAGCAGTTCTGGAAAGTGGGTCTTAAAGTCTTCATTCACCGCGGCGGTACACAGACGTGTGGGATCAAGCTCATGGGTTCGCGCAATCATGTCGGCGAGCACTCGCGGCCCCTGCTGCTGCGGCATCATCGTCCACTCTTCGTTGCCCATCGACCAGAGAATGATCGACGGTGAGTTCCGGTATCGCTTCACCATCAGCTCGAGCTGCGCCATGCCCTCGGCGTTCGAACTCATCAGGCGGGTCTCGCACAGCATCATCATGCCCATGCGGTCACAAGCCTCCACCCACTCTGGGGTTGGCATGTTGTGCGAAGTGCGAACGGCGTTGCCTCCCATCTCTTTCAGCACCGCCAGCCGGTACCACTGCAACTGGTCCGGCAGAGCGGCACCCACGCCGGCATGATCGTGATGATTACATGTGCCCTTGATCTTGACTGATTTGCCGTTGAGAAAAAATCCTTTGTCGGCATCCCATTTGATATCGCGCACGCCAAAAGTAACGCGTTCCGCGTCGCGAACTTTTTCGCCTGCTTCAACCGTCACGACTGCCGAATAGAGGTTCGGCGTTTCCGGCGCCCAGAGCGCAGCATTTGGCAAGTTGGCACTCGCACTGAACGTCGCGAAACCATCCGCATTGACGGACTGCGGCGACGCTTCAGCAGTCGCCACAACTTTGCCTGCCTGGTCGAAAACCTGCCAGCGTACACGACAGCTTTCGCTTTGCCGGCCCTCGTTTTGCACGACCGTTCCGAGGCTCAGCGTCTCCACAGTACCCTTTATCGCCGTGCGGACATAGCTATCCCAATGTCCCAAGTGCAGCGTGTCAGTTTTGGTCAGCCACACATGCCGATAGATGCCCGCGCCCTCGTAGAACCAACCATCCCCAAAGCTGGCATCCATGCGCACAACCAGGTAGTTCTTGCCGCCGTAATTCAAGAAGTCGGTCAAGTCAAAGCGGAATGGCGCGTATCCATTGTCGTTGCGGCCTATGAAATATCCGTTCAGAAACACCAGCGCACTGCGGAACGCTCCGTCGAACTCGAGCACGGTGCGCCGACCGGCGTCTTCCTTGGGAACATCAAAAGTACGGCGGTACCAACCAATGCTGGTTTCCGGATAGCGCCGCCCCAGCGACTTATACCCGTGCGACTGCTGTTCATCGTCGTTCACAAACGGCAACTCAACCGCCCAGTCATGCGGCAAATTCAGAGGAGGCCATTTTGAATCGTCGAACTTTTCTCGCGCAAAATCGAACTCACCCGACTTGGCGAAATCTCCCTGGCCCATGCCAAAGCCCAGATCACGACGCGGGTCAGTACCGTGCCCCTGAAAAAACTTCCAGCCAAAGTCAAATAACAGATGCTCGCGCGGGGCGACGGCGGCGACAGCCTCCGCCGAAGCACCCTCGGGATAACCTGCGAGCAACGCACGCGCACCGCCCACGGAACCCCGAACCAACGTGGAAGCCGAGAGAGCAAGACCGGAGCGCAACAGATCACGACGGTTCAGAGAAACCATGGGTCCTCACGAAGAAGATAGAACTCCGAATCCTATCCCAATGCACCCCAATCGCGCAGGATCTCGGTCCAAGAACGTTGCATGAAGCAGAGGGCTTTTCGACCAAAATAGCTGAAAGGCCAGAGAAAGATGGTCGGCCTTGGAGGACGATTTTCGTACTTTTCTGATCACGCATGGCGGCTCTGAGGCACGTCCCTCTGCCCGCCGGGTGTATCCTGCTTCGGTTATGGAAGCCAAAGGTGTGACTCCAATATTGAATGTCTCCGACATCGCCAGCACGGTCGCATGGTTTGAGAAGTGGGGATGGAAGAAATTGTGGGACTGGGGAACGCCTCCGACGTTTGGCGCGGTCGGATCGGGTACCGAAACTTGCATCTTTCTCTGTCAGGGAGCGCAGGGAGGTCGCGGCCGCGGCGCCAACACCACCACGTTCCAACAGGACGGAGACGAAGAGGGCGACAAGGGCGTCTGGATGTCGGTCTGGGTGGACGACGTGGACGAGATGCACAAGCAGTGCGTCGCCGCGGGGTTGGAGATCACATTTCCGCCCACCGATATGCCGTGGAATGTCCGAGAGATGCACCTTCGCCATCCGGATGGCCACGTGTTCCGAGTCAGCCGCGGGCTCGAGTCGAAAAAATGAAAACCCCAAAACTGAGTTGGACCCAAGTTGTCAGTGCGGCTTTTGTGTTTGAGAGTCCCCTATTTCTGGCTCTTCCGTGATGAAGTGAAACGCTTGCTCGAACACGGCGCCGTAGGTCGAGATGTCTTTGCCTTCGGTCGTTTCGTCCTCGAAGGGGCGATTGGCAAACCAGGCTCGGAACTGCACGAAATATGCCCCTGGCTGATGTATTGGTACGATGAACGCGAGCTGCCGCCTCTGACCTACCCGAAGTGAGCGCTGCGACACAGGCTCCGGAACGTCGCTCTTCCGAAAAACCACTGGACCGGCTCGATGCAACACTGCCATGGTCTGCTCGCCGTTTTCCCCAAAAAGCACACGAGCAACGGTTAGAGTGGACTCGCGGAATTGCACATCAAGATTGTGGCCGCCTTCGTTCTTGAGAAGAGCCGTGATATAGAGAAATCTGCGCGCGACCGATTTTGGGGATGCAGTGTCCTCGATCTTGATGTCTACCGACATATGCGCCTGTTTCGTGGCCCGAAGTTGCCTGGCCGCTTCCTGGTATTCCAGTTCTCCCTTCTGAATCTGGAGTTCCTCGGATCGGACTTTCTGCAACTTGTGGAACGTCCAGGCGGTCCACAGGGCGCCGCCCACGAGACCCAGAATTTTGATGATCTCGGTGGCTTCATGCAACACGTCGATGAAAGGCGTAGACATGACGAGCTGGTCGCGCATTTTAGCGCCGTCGAGATGCGCCGACCCGCTTTGCCTCACCATGTTACAAAATACGGAAAAGCGCCAAGTCTGCCGGCTCCGCAACCGTGGCGGCTCGCGCTCCTGCGCAGGTTGCAGCGCGCACTTTCATCGTTAGGTAAATGAGTCACGGTTCAGGAATCGCGAAATTCATGCTTGACATGGAAAGAAAATCCACTACCATATGGTTGTGGATTGCCTGGGCACAACATTTGCGGCTTTGTCTGATCCAACCCGTCGGGCGATGATCGAACGGCTTTCACGTGGGCCTGCCTCTGTGCATGGATTGACGGAGCCGTTTGCGCTCTCGCAGCAGATGATTTCAAAACATATTGCCTACCTGGTACGGGCGCGCATTGTGATCAAGACAAAGCGTGGACGAGAGAGTGTTTGCAGGCTTAGGCCCGAGGCGATAAAGACGGTCAGCGACTGGGCGATTAGCTATCGCCAATTCTGGGAAGAGAGCTTCGACAAGCTGGAGGCAGTTGTGAATCAAATGAAAAAAGCGGAGGTTGAACATGACAAAAAGCACGGTGAATGAGATCGAGCGGATGGTCTTGACACGAGTTTTTGATGCCCCACGCGAATTGGTTTGGAAGGCGTGGACAGACCCGAAATACGTGATGCAGTGGTGGGGACCGAAAGGCTTCACTGCGACCGTTTGCCAGATGGATTTTCGCATTGGGGGAAAACTTCTCTGCTGCACGAAGGCGCCGGATGGGCAGGAGTTCTGGAATGCGGTTGAATACTACGAGATTGTTCCGCACGAGAAGATCGTTTCCTTGATGTACTTTTCGGACTCGAAGGGAAACAAGATTGATCCTGCGCAGCTAGGAATAGAACATGAGGCCATAGAGGGTGCGTACGACGTGACCATCTTTGAGGATCTAGGAAACGGCCGGACGAAACTCACCTTCATTGGAAATGAACCCATGGAGAGCGCGAAAAATAGCGGTCAATTGGAGGGCTGGAACGAGATACTCGATAAAGTTGCCTCAGTTGTTGCGAAGCTAGCGCAGGCGAAATAAGAAGTTGGAGTTTTGATTGTCATGCGCGAGACGGTAGACGCAAAGCAAACGCAGGTCCATCCCGGCAACCCAGCCGGGGTGGCTGCGGAGGCTGATCGACGTGAGAGGAATCCTGTGAATCGATGGTCGCCATACTTTTTAAGCATCCTGACAAGAGCGGATTCGGCAGTTGAAATAAATAGTCTCGACGAGTTGTCGAATTCCGGTTCGGCCATTCGACTATATGGTGAAGGCCATGCAATCGGTCCGCCCCGCGTCCCTAAGGAGCAAAAATGCGTTTCTCATTTTTTCGCGATTTAAGAGTAGCGTTCCACTCGTTGATGCGCACCAAAAGCCTCGCGGCCATTGTGATCCTCACGCTGGCGCTGGGAATCGGGGCCAACGCGGCCATCTTCACGCTGGTCCGGGGCGTTCTGCTGAAGCCGCTGGTCAACCGTGACGAGAACCGGCTCGTGTATATCCGCCAGAGCGCCCCCAGCGGCGGACAGGACAACACCACGTTTTCGGTGCCCGAAATCAAGGACATCGAGGGCGGCGTGCGCTCCATGAGCGAGTTCGGCGATTTCTCGACGATGGACTTTACGATGGTCGGACTCGGCGAACCTCGCGTGGTCCACGGCGGCGTCGTCAGCGGCAACTACTTTAATGTAATGGGTCTGCATCCTGTTCTCGGCCGTCTCGTCGGACCTCAAGACGGTGGCGCCGACGCCGCTGGCGTCATGGTGCTGACGTATCGTTTCTGGTCCACCGTTTACACAAAAGACCCGCATGTGATCGGCAAGACCGTTCGGCTCAGCAGCCTTGGCGATCGTTCCGCTACGGTCATCGGCGTCCTTGAACCCTCGGTGCCATATCCCGCCGACACCCAGATTATCGGTAACCTCGTCATCAGCCCGCATCATCTTTCCGCCACGATGGTAACCGGACGCATCCATCGCATGACCGAACTCTTCGGTAAGCTTGCTCCCGGCGCCACTCTGGAACAGGCGCGCAACGAGTTGCGCACGGTGTACGCCTCCATGGAGAAGGACCATCCCGATGCGTATCCCGTTAACGGCGGCTACCGGATTGATGCCAGGATGCTCCGGGATCAGATTACTTCCGGAGCGCGCACCGTCCTCCTCGTACTTCTCGCTGCTTCGGGACTGGTCTTCATCATCGCCTGCTCGAACGTTGCTAACCTGATTCTCGCGCGGACGGTTCGCCGCGAGGGCGAACTCTCGATCCGTGCCGCGATGGGCGCCAGCACTTGGGCGTTGCGCCGTATGTTGTTAGCCGAAAGCCTACTGCTTTGCTGCGCCGGTGCGGCAATCGGCGTAATCATCGCGCAGCCATTGGTAACAATCCTGGCTCGATACGCCTCGCGCTTCTCCGTTCGAGCGCTGGATTTGACGGTTGATTTCAGCATGCTCTGGGTGGGAGTGGCGCTGGCCATCGTCGCCGCGGTGATTCTGGCATTTGTGCCGCGCCTGCCATTGGCGAACTCATCGAATGGCATGAACCTCTCGGGCGGCAGCGTCCGCATCACCGGCAGCACCGGCCGCCGCCAGCGCATCTTCGCCGTCACCCAAATCGCCGCGTCTTTCGTACTGCTCGCGGGCGCCAGCGTGTTGATTACTACGCTGGTCGCGTTGCAAACGACCCAGACTGCCTTCGATACGCGCCGCGTCCTGGTCGTCGACGTTCCGGCGCCGTCCGATGGAAGAACGCCGCAGCAAGTCGTCGATTTTTATAAGGAATCGGTGCGCCAAATCGGTGCGCTGCCCGGAGTTACCGACACGGCTGTCGGCATGATCGCTCCTTGGCGGGATGCGGGCGGCGGCTTCGACGTGGGCCTGCAATTTTCTGGTGATGGTCACGTCCATGATAAAGACGACCCTCGCGCGCTGTGGCGCACGATTTCTCCCGGCTTTTTTACCTCGCTCGGCGTTCCTATCATTGCCGGGCGAGACTTCAACGCGCTCGATGACCAGAACGCAGAGCCGGTCGTGATCGTCAGCGCGACTCTAGCGCGGCAGATGTTTCCCGGTCAGGATCCGATCAATCGGCATGTGTATTGGACCGATCCCGTCCTCGAATTCGCTACCGGCACTGCCGCCGAAAAGGCGCGACTTACGTCGCCGCACCGAATTATTGGGGTCGCCGCCGACATGGACGACGAACACATCGTCCCAGTGCCCACCGCCACCATTTATGGCGCGTTGGCAGACGGCGGAATGTTCGGCGGTCACGTCTTCATCCACACCACGGGAAACCCTTATTCGCTAGTGACGCCAGTCACGAAAATTATTCGGGATATGGCCGCTGATGAACCGGTGGAGAATGCCGCCACGCTGGAAGACATTCGCGCGAAGGTGCTGGCTCCAGATCGCTTGAACTCGCTCGTCTTTGGGGTGTTCGCCGCGGTCGCGTTGCTCATCGCGATCGTTGGCGTCGCCGGAGTGCTGGCGTTTTCGGTAAGCGCACGGACCCGCGAATTCGGTATCCGCTTGGCGCTTGGGTCTCAGCCGAAAAATCTACTCAGAAGTGTTGTCACCGAAGGTGTGGTGATGGCTGCCGTTGGCGTCATGGCCGGCGCGGCGTTCGGGCTAGTCGTTCTGCGTGTGACAGGCAGTTATTTCGGTAATCTTCAAATGCCGGGCGTATGGCCCGCAATCGTTTCTGCGTTTGTGCTGTTAGGCGCGGCGGTAGTCGCTTCGCTGCTCCCGGCGGCACGCGCGGCCAGCGTCGACGTAATGCAAGCTCTGCGCTCGGAATGATTTTTCCCGGCGCCCCGGTTTCCCGTAAGACGACGAAATTTGAGCTAAGACTCTGCGTGTGATGGGAAGGAGAATCTTTATGAAATACATCTGCTTGGACTATCTTGAGTCCGGCAAGTTCGAAAACATGTCAGAGTGCGAACGCCACACCGTGCTGGACTGCCGCTTTGAGGCCAACGCGCTCATCAAGCAAGGATTTGAGCCGGCATCGGACAAGGGGTCCGCTTTCCCGCGCCTTTGCTCGGATGTAAGTTGTTGAGAATAATTGGTCGGGGAGAGAGGATTTGAACCTCCGACCCCCTGGTCCCGAACCAGTCCGCTTCGCTTGACCAACTTCGCGAAGGAAATCAACAGGTTGCCGAGCGGCGACCTCGCCTGCATTATGCCACACATGGGGTCTTCCCGCAGATACAACAATAGTGGCTTCCCTTTCCCAGTATCAGTCGCAGCTTTTGCAGCAGTTCCGACGCGGGCCGGAATGTTACTCTGATTTGTTCTGGTTCACTTTCCCACATAAAGCATCGGCATTATGAGTATCCTGCTCAGCGTTGCAACCCCCTATTGTGCTACGCAGGTTTCTGACATGCAGGTAACTGCGTTCGCTGATGGGCAGCCGCTCTCCCAATCGCAGAGAAAGTCGATTGTCTATTCTGGGGACAACGTTCGGTGTCTCGTGGGCTGGGTTGGACTCGCGATGATTGACGGGCACAACACCGGAGAGTGGTTGCACGGCCAGTTGGACGCCATCATTCAAGACGACCCGCCGTTAGAAGTCTTCACACAAAGGCTGACGGACACTGCCACATTTCATTTCGCAGGACTAAATGCTCGTGACAAAAGGTGTGAGTTCACGGTTGTCGGCTGGTTTCGTGTCGGACCAGACCGCTATGCTGCGTTCTCCGCCGCAATCTCCAATTATCAGGTCCGACCGTGGGAACTCTCCACGCGTCACGGAACTGCGTTCCGCTACCAAATTACAGTGCAGACGCGCCCGTCAAAGCACCCCTATATGCTCTCTGTCGCAGGCTATGAGCAAGCGGTCAAGGAGATGCCGCTCTATTTTCGCGGACTGCGAGGCTTGTTGAAACGTCGAGCCGAAGTTGGGGTCATTAGTGGAGGGTGTAGACAAGTCGCAGCGGCAATAGCCGCAATGCAGGCGAAAAAGAAAGCATTCAATCCGAAGTTCACCCAGACGGTCGGCGACAGTCAACTGACCGTAGAACTGGACATCAGCGGCGGTGTCAATACGTTCTCATCACAGGATGGCATAGTGACTCACAGCCTTCCCGCAGACGTTGTCTCTCCCATCATCACAACGAAGGACATGCAAGTGGAGAGAGCCGTCGATGCGGATGGCACTATTCGGTTGAATATTAAAGGTTGGATAAAGGCGAACAGGCCAGACATTACAATGAGCGTTCCCGCTGCTCCCGGTCAGCGGTAGCTCTGCCGCGACCTCTGATTTTTGTGTCAATTGGTACCACCTCGGAATCGTGGAGCAATGCACTCCTCCACTCCCTAGTGGAAATCGCGAGAGGGCGGCATCGAGACAGAGTGCGAAATTCAACGGGTAGTCGCGAGTGTAGCTTTGCGGGATGGACATTCAGCCAGTAGAATCGGGCCAATGGCGCGTTCGAGCTTTGGAGCAATATGAAACGAGACCTCGACCTCATTCGAGAAATTCTGTTGCACATCGAAGGCGGAGAGCAATATGACGGCACCCGCGAGTTTTATTACTCGACTCCCGAAGATATGGGACTATCGGGCTGCACGCCCGAAGAGTTTGTCTATCACTGCACTTTGTTGATTGAGGACGGGTACATTGACGGGGCGGCCACGATTGTTAACATTGTCGTCCGCCGACTCACGTCCAGAGGCCACGATTTTCTGGACGACATCCGTGATGCCGGGGTGTGGAAGCAGGTTAAGAGCCGACTGGGCAGTCTTCCCGGAGTAGCCCTCAGCATCGTGGCTGAACTTGCCAAATCAGAAATCAAGAAACATCTTGCCCTACCGTAGTTGATTATGGGGTGCACCGCGAACTTTCCCGGAGGATTCGTGCCCCGCAAAACATCAGCCGCATTGCCCATAAGACTTTCGCAAGCCTCAACCCAGACGCCGATGACGCCCCGGCTGGTGACAATCAAGCAGGCTGCGGCCTACTGCTCGTGTTCGGTCTGGGCAATTCGACAGGTCATTTGGTCAAACGAGTTACGTGCCTGCAAGATTGGTAACCGCTTTCTGATTGACCGTGGCGACTTGGACAGGTTCGTTGACGCTCGGCTGCGTGAGCGGGAGTAGTGGTTACCATCCTTGACGCTGTCATTAGGAGAGCTATGAAGCCATCGACCGGAATCACGCTGCCAGCATCATTCGTCGTCACCGTCTCACTCGCAGGAGCCGAAGCTGTCCCGACGGCCCCAGCAGAGAACGACATTCTAACGGTTGCTGAAGTCGCCGAAATTCTCAAGTGCAAACCGTCTTCAATTTACAATTTGACACGCCATCGCGGTCGAACGAGATATGACAATCCGATTCCTGTCCTCCGGCTTCCAATGGGGCTGCGGTTCCGTAAGTCGTCTGTTCTGGCGTGGCTGAAGTCAAGAGACGAAGAGTGCTGCGTGATACCGCCGGAATCCCTCAGTCATATTGCCCTCCGTAGGCACTGTAAGACAGCGAGCGACGAACGCGGCTGCCTGCCGACGTTCGTCCTATAATTACGCTATCGCTACTTCCGGGACCAATCCGTTGTCAGCACCGCTAACCGACGCGGTGATAGCGGCTCTCGCCAGTTTGGTGGACGACTCCCAATCTTCGACGGGCAGCCGCCAGCCAAGTCACTCAGAAATTGAGGACCAATTCCGCCGTGCAGGTTTGCTGGATGCGGACCCTAGCAGGACTCTCGGTCGGCCTGTTGGCAAGGCAAAACGAGTTCGCGGCATTCTTCAGTGGGCAATTGAGCATGACGTTGAGAAGGGCGAAAGGCTAGTACATCTTATTGTCGCTTTGGTTCGCGGGGTTGGCGGCTTCCGAGAGGGGTCTCCTAATTTTGTCGGGGCGGAATCAATCCAAGACCTTCGCGAAGCTTTCGAGAGTGAAGGCTATCAACTTTCGGAAACTGGTGAGCTATTGCCAGTTGTTCTCGACACGCTCCAAGGCATCGCGTTAACGGACGCGTTAAAGGCATACGTGCGTCGTGCCCGTAGAGGGGTCCTTGATGCAGCCTTGATAACGGGAACTGGAAAAGACCTTGTTGAGGCGGTCGCGGCGCATGTATTGGTCCAGCGGTTCGGCAACTACTCCCACCATGACAATTTTCCTACCCTGCTCGGCCAGGCATTCGTCGCAGTTGGTTTATGTGCGGTGAGAAAGAGTAGCCTTACGGCGGAAGAGCAAATGGATTTGGCTCTATACGACCTTGCCTGTGCAGTCAATCGGCTTCGGAATCGACAAGGGACTGGGCATGGTCGGCCCTTTTTAGCGACCGTTACTCCGGCACAGGCACGCTCGGCGGTTCAAAGCATGGGCTTAGTCGCGGCCCGACTGCTGGATGCTCTCCCGTGAGGGTTCAAATTTCATTTGCGACGACTGGGGTCTTCGGTTCGTAGCCCGTCTCAATCTTCTGCTGACCGAGTTTGAGTCCGGCTTGGAGTGCCTCTTCGTTGGTCTCGAAGCGTTGCCCAGACTCGAAGTGAGTCACGAGAATGTCGTGTCCGTGGCGTTCCAAAACGAAGTGCATCGTGTATCCGCCATCCCGCAAAGGGAATGATGCTACCTCGATGACGTGGTCTCGGTAATTCTGTCGAATCTTACTCAAGGCTCCTCCCATTCAACACGATGAGGGAGCGGCCATTCCAACTAACCCGACTAGACACTCGCCACCTGCGTGTGTTGCACCGTTAGATGAGAGTGGAATTTCTCAAGATGCACCATTCGCGGGTCAGCTCACTGGTTGACCCTTCCGCCATTCAAAGGGTACGCTTCAAAGTCCCTTATTTTTGAATGCGGTACGACGTATGCCCACACTTTCAAAATCCAAAAAAAACCTTCCGAAAAAAGGAAATCGGAAGGCTCGGAAGCTACGACTATGGCATTGCCTGCCCTAGCCGACGAGCATCTGGACTTTCCTACACTGGGAAAATGGCTGTGCTCCGTTTTGGTAGCGAATGGAAGTCATTGCTGGTTCTGGCACTTGAGCCGGGAGGATGTAGCGTTGAACGCGGTTGAGATTGAAGAGGCGGTCACGCTGATGGCCGAGCAGCCGTTTAGTCCCGAGAACTTCCCCTACTCGTTCCTCGAAGCTTTCGGCAATAAGGAGACCACAATCAAGCGTCTCCGTTCTGGAGCGACCAATAAATCTGACCTCGGCGGACTCCTACAGACCAGCAACATCCACATTGCCACCTGCAATTCCGGCGAGGTGACGCGGACACTGACTGCTCTGCGGGAAAGCCCCGCCACCGCAAAAGCCAAAGCGAAGTTCATTCTGGCCACTGACGGAGTGGACTTCGAGGCCGAAGCGTTGTCCAGTGGCGATACCGTTGCTTGCGCTTATAGAGATTTTCCCGACCATTTCGGCTTTTTTCTGGCACTTGCGGGAATCTCCACTGTACGGGAAATCACAGAGAACTCCTTTGACATCCGTGCAACCAGCCGTCTGAACCGCCTTTACATTGAACTGCGGAAGGACAACCCGGATTGGGAAGCTGCGGAACGACGGCATGACATGAATCATTTCATGGCGCACGGCTAATCTTCTGCTTCTTTGCCGAGGATACTGGCATTTTCAATAAAGAGTTGTTCACCAGCACGGTCGAGCAGATGAGTGAGAGAGACTCATCGAATACCCATCAGATAATTCACACTCTGTTCCTTGCTATGAACACGCGTGCGGAAGATAGGGACGTGGCCAATATTCCG